>BNJT01002425.1_pt1 | contig 241917 bp, 245 predicted proteins | sample 8540491 | NCBI WGS metagenome assembly BNJT01 (sample SAMD00202455, study PRJDB9452) | human saliva metagenome | host: Homo sapiens
TGTGCTGAGGAATCATGGTTTGTCATAGATTCAGTGTATACCCTAGGGGGGTATACCTCAAGAGGTGGTGAAGTGATTTGATATATTGGCTTTATGCGTGCACCACACCCTCAACCGGTCTATACGCTTCCGCACGAGCAAACGGTGCTCAATACCCTGCGGAAGTATGGGGTGGTTAAAGCGCACCTATTCGGCAGCGCTGCACGCGGCGAGCTTAACCCCGCCAGTGATCTTGATTTTTTGATAGAGATGAAAGACTCCCCAGATTACGGCGTATTGTTGCGGTTATCTGAGGAGCTTGAGCAGATTACAGGGTACCCGGTCGATGTGCTGACCTCTATTAAGCCTGTTTTTCGCCCCTACATCGAACCCGACTTGACGGAGCTGCCGTTGTGAAAGTTCCAGACCCTTACATCATCGATTGAGATAGCAATAACCCCGGGGCGCAGAAACACTGCTGCACTCCGGGGTTTTATCTGGTTTTTGCTGAAGCGTTCGTGGTGTTTAACCGCGGCTTACATCCCTTGCGCCTGGATGGCGGTGATCGCCACCGTGTTAATGATGTCCTCCACGGTGGTGCCGCGGGAAAGATCGTTCACAGGCTTGCGCAGACCCTGCAGCACAGGACCAACGGCGGGGGCACCCGAAGACTGCTGCACAGCCTTGTAGGTGTTGTTGCCAGTGTTCAGGTCGGGGAAAATGAACACGGTCGCCTGGCCCGCCACCTGGCTGCCGGGCAGCTTAGTGGAAGCGATCGACATGTTCGAGGCCGCATCGTACTGAATCGGACCCTCCACCGCGAAATCCGGGTTAGAGGCGCGCACAATCTCGGTTGCCTCGCGCACCACATCCACATCCGCACCGGAACCGGAGGTACCGGTCGAGTACGAGAGCATAGCCACCTTCGGGTCAACCCCGAACTGGCGCGCAGTCTCAGCGGAAGCCTTCGCAATATCCGCCAGCTGCTCGGCGTTCGGGTTCGGGTTCACGGCACAGTCGCCGTACACCAGCACGCGGTCTTCCATGAGCATCAGGAACACCGAAGACACAATCTTAGTGCCCGGGCGGGTCTTAATGAACTCCAGCGAGGGACGAATCGTGTTCGCGGTCGTGTTAATAGCGCCCGAGACCATGCCGTCCGCAATACCCTTGTACACCAGCATCGTACCGAAATACGAGGGGTCGCTCATGCGTTCACGCGCGGCCTCAATGGTCATGCCCTTGTGGGCGCGCAGTTCGGCGTAGGTTGCTGCGAAGTCTTCACTGTACTCGTTGTTCTCAATGTCGATAATACGGATTGAGGCGGGCAGGTTAATGCCCTCAGACTGACAGATCTCCGTAATCTTATTGGGGTTGCCCAACAGAATCAGGTCACAGAAATCGCGGCGCGCAATCATCTCGGCGGCACGCAGAATACGCACATCGTACCCCTCCGGCAGAACCACGGAACGGCGGTTTGCGCGGGCGGTCTCAATCAGGTTGTGCAGGAACCGCAGCGGAGTCATCGAAGCCGGGCGCTCAAACTCAAGGCGCGACAGCAGCTCTTCCTGGTTCACGTACTCGTCCCAGCCGCCGAATGCGCTCGCAAGTTTGCGGGCCTGGCCGCTGATCACGCTGCCGTGCACACGGGAGACGGCGCGCGCCGACTTGAAGGTGTCACGCTCGGTAAATAGCACCGGGAAGGGGGCGTTATCGAGCAGGCTGCCCACGGCGGTGTGCTTCCCGGGAAGCTCGTTGAGCCCGCCGGTGAGCAGCAGGCCCGACGGTGCCGGGAACGTGGGGGAGAGCGCGGATGCGAGGGTCGCGGCCACAACATCGGCGCGGTCACCGGGAACGATCACGAAGTCCCCGTCGGTGAACTGGTTCAGGAAGTTTGAGACGGTCATTGCGGCGATCTTGACTTCGCTAATATCGCGGTCAAGGTCTTCCTTCTTCAGGTGCGAGCCGTCAAGTTTGAGGGCTTCAACAACTTCCGCGATGGTGGGCTTACCCAGTTCGGCGATCTCGGGCAGAACGTAGACGGGGAACTTGTGCTCGCCCAGCTTGACGTTCTTCTCAATGCTCTCACGCAGCTCGGGGTCGGCGCGGTTGACGATAATCGAGAACAGATCAACCTTGGCCGCCTTAAGCTCGGAGCGGGCCACTTCCACGGCGTTGGTTGCCTCTTCGAGGGATGCATCGTTTGCACCCACAATAGCGATTACGGGCAGACCCAAATCGCGGGAAACCTGGGCGTTGAGGTCGAATTCGACAGCGAGCGCGTTCTGTGCGGTCAGGTATATGCCGTCCACGACCACAACATCGCTGTGGGCGGCAATTTCTTCGTAGGCGGAAACCGCGCGGGCCGAAATTTCTTCGGTGTTGCCTTCCGCGATGAACTCTAGCGCCTCGGTGAGGGAGACTCCGCCGCCTACCTGTTTGTCGGAGAGGTTGAAGTGCTCCTTCATGAGGCGAATCATGGGGTCGTCGTGGCGGTTTCGCCCTTAAAGATGGGGCGGAAGAAACCTACCCGGTCGGCGCGTTTTACGAGGGAGTCGGCGAGGCCTAGGGCGATCAGGGATTTGCCTGAATCCTGGGTCATCGCCGAGAGATAAATGCCGGTGGTCATAGTGCTCCTTTGGCGTTGAACGTTCGGCGGGGGTGGCCCGTCTATGGGGTGTGGGCGACTCTCGTCGAGTTTGTGTTGTCTTTTCCATTCTAAGGATGCTTCCGGGGTGTGGCACACATTATATGTTGTGGTGTGTGGTATTTCATGGGATGTTGTGGGTGTGGGTTGTGTTCGTGGCTGGGTTCGGGGCCTGCGGCAGGGGGTGTTCCTATCTTCTGGGTTCGCACTACCATGGGAGTATGTTGTTTGCTTTTTCTGTAGCCCCCACTGTTAGTGACCCTGACGGGTCGGTCCACCGTGCTGTCGCCGATGCGGTGGCGATTGTGCGCGCATCCGGGCTGCCGCATCAGACCGGGCCCATGTTCACCACGATTGAGGGGGAGTGGGACGAGTGTATGGATGTTATTAGGCGCGCCACGGAGGCTGTGGGCAAGCATGGCCCGCGCGTTTCGCTGGTGATTAAGGCGGATATCCGCCCCGGCCATGACCATGGGGAGATTGAGGGGAAGGTGCAGCGGCTTAATGCCGCCATAGAGCAGCTGGATTCGGGGAAGTAACCACGCTGCGAGGGTTTGGCGCAGCTGCTTCTTGGGGTCTGTGAGCCTCTATGTCGGCCAGTGACGCGACGCGAAGGGCACCTAGAAGTTGCACCCCGCCAGTCCGTGAGATTCACGCGGCTATTGCGGGGTCTTGTATCTATGCTCCTCGATGGTTGCCCACCCGGCTGCTGTCCCGAACCTAGCGTAGGCTTATGTGCATGGCGAAAAAGAAAAACCGCACCGCTGCCTCGCGCCGCGCTGAGCATCAGCATCCGAACACACCAGGTGCAGTCGCCGGTGTGTACCCCATTTCGACCGGTGAGGCTGAGCTTGTGCCCGATGGTTACCACGCTGATGGTTGGCTTCTGCTCGTCAACGGGTGTGCAGTCTTCGCATGTGATAGTGGGGCAGCCGCGCATGCTCGATTTTGAGTACATGCGCTGGATTGCTGCGGTTCTCGACTCGCATATTCAGACTCACCTTAATCCCGAAAAACTGCGTATTACCCATCTGGGCGGCGGGGCGTGTTCTCTAGCGCGCTACTGCGCGGACGTATACCCAAACTCACGCAATACCGTGGTGGAGCTTGATGCCAAACTGGCCGAATATGTGCGTGAGTGGTTCGATATTCCTAAGTCGCCGCGCGTAAAAATTCGGGTGGGTGATGCAGGCACCGTCACCCGCTCGTTCGCCCCGGCATCGCGCGATGTGGTTATTCGCGATGTGTTCGCGGTAGATAAAACCCCAGCGGAACTTACAAGCGTGGATTTCGTGCGGACGGTTGATCACTCCATGGCGCCTGGCGGGCTGTATATTCTCAACTGCGGGGATGGCCCCTCACTGGATGGTGCACGCGCTGAGGTGGCTGCCCTGTTTGAGGTGTTTGAACAGGTGTGCCTGGTGGCTGATGCCGCGATGCTCAAGGGCAGGCGGCGGGGCAATATTATTGTTGCCGCATCGCACAGTCCGCTGCCGGCGGCAGGCTCAGCTGAGGCGGCGGCTATCTCACGAACGCTCATGGGTGGTGGTGTGCCGGCGCAGTACCGGGATTCGGCACAGACCCGGCAGTTTGCCCGCCTGTAGCTTCCACTGATAGGGCATCGGCCGCTTACGGCCACATAAAATAGAACGCACGCTCTACTATGGAGGTTTCGCCCCGAGCCATCCCGCGCTTACGAGGCGCCTGCCGCAGGGTCGCTGGCAGAGATGGGGCCGTGCCGAATCTGGGGTATCCCGCATCCCGAAATCACCTGCCTGCCCGGTTCGCGCTGCGGCGCCTCGCGCTAAGATTGAACCCATGCGATACACCTACCTTGGCCCCTCAGGCACCTTCACCGAATCCGCCCTGCTTTCCGTGCCCGGCGCGGTCGGTGCCGAACGCATTCCCGCCACCAGCGTGCCTAACGCGCTCGAACGTCTTCGCAGTGGCGACGTGGATGCCGCCATGGTGCCCATTGAGAACTCGGTCGAAGGCGGGGTGAGCGCTACTCTTGATGCGATCGCGGCTTCCGAGGGAATGCGCATTATCCGCGAGGTTCTGGTGCCCATCAGGTTCGTGCTGGTCGCGGCGCGTTCACTCGCTCTGGAAGATATTAAAACCGTTTCAACCCACTCGCACGCCTGGGCCCAGGTGCGGCAATGGGCAGATGAGACTATCCCCACCGCCGAGTACTGCCCGGTTCCTCCACTGCGGCAGCAGCCGTGGGTCTGCTTGACCCTTCCTGCGCGTATGATGCCGCGATTTGTTCCCCCGCACTTTTGGCAACCCATCCCGACCTGCATGTGCTTGCCGAAGACATTGGCGATAACAAAAACGCCGTCACCCGGTTTGTGCTTATCAGCAGTACCGCGGATATTCCAGAGCCTACCGGTGCCGATAAGACGACGCTCACGATCCCTCTGCCCGAAAATCGAGAGGGCACTCCCGAAAACCGTTCGGGTGCGCTCCTGGAACTGCTCGAACAGTTCGCTTCGCGCGGTGTGAACCTTTCCCGCATTGAATCGCGCCCCACCGGCAGGCAGATGGGCTCCTATATGTTCAGCGTGGACGCAGACGGGCATATTTATGAGGCTCGAATGCGCGATGCCCTGCGCGGCCTGCACCGCATAGCGCCCGGCATTAAATACCTGGGATCGTACCCGCGTGCCGACCGGCAGCCCACCGTTGCGCCGCGCATCCACTCCGAGAACTCGTTCGATGCTGCCCACGCCTGGGTGGAATCGCTCTTCCCGGGTGGGCGACCGGCGCATCTGAAACGCTAAACCGCCCCCCCGCGACCGTATAAAAAGAGCCTTTATGCGAATAAGCGTTGGGAATCCCGCTTTATTCGCATAAAGGCTCTTTTTACGGCTGGGGGCGACTGGGTACTATTGATATGTGATTGATATTAACCTCCTCCGCGAAAACCCCGAGATTTTCCGCGCCTCCCAGCGAGCACGCGGCAAAGACGAAGCCCACGTAGACCGTATTCTTGAGGCGGATGCCGCACGCCGCGCCTCGATCGGCACCTACGAGAACCTGCGCGCCGAACAGAACGCCTTCGGTAAACAGGTGGCGAAGGCACCCAAGGAAGAGAAACCCGCCCTCGTAGCCCAGGCGAAAGAACTCGCCGCCCGAGTCGCAGAGGCAAAAGCGGAATCTGAGGCGAAAACCGCCGAATATGAAGAGCTGCTAAGCTCCATCGAAAACCTGATTATCGACGGCGTACCCACCGGCGGCGAAGACGACTTCGTGGTGCTCAAAGAAGTCGGCACCCCCCGCGATTTCGCCGCAGAAGGTTTTGAACCGCGCGACCACCTAGAAATAGGCGAACTCATCGGCGGTATCGACATGGCGCGCGGCGCCAAGGTCTCCGGCTCGCGCTTCTACTTCCTCAAAGGGCAGGTTGCCCGCCTGGAGCAGGCGCTCATGTGGATGGCACTCGATCTGGCAACAGCCAACGGCTTCACCATGATGACAACCCCCACCCTCGTGCGCCCCGAAATCATGAACGGAACCGGGTTCAACGTCAAACACGACGACGAAATATACCGCCTCGAACGTGACGACCTGTACCTGGTCGGCACCTCGGAGGTGGCGCTTGCGGGCTACCATATGGACGAAATACTCGACCTTAGCGACGGACCCAAAAAGTACCTGGGCTGGTCATCCTGCTACCGCCGTGAAGCCGGTGCCGCAGGTAAAGACACCCGCGGTATCATTCGCGTGCACCAGTTCAACAAAGCCGAAATGTTCGTCTACTGCCAGGTGGAGCAGGCGGAAGAAATACACGAGCAGATGCGCGCCCTCGAAGAAGAAATGCTGCAAAAATGCGGCCTTGCGTATCGCGTGATTGATACCGCCGCAGGGGACCTGGGCACCTCTGCCGCACGCAAATTCGACTGTGAGGCGTGGGTTCCCACCCAGGGCACCTACCGCGAGCTGACCTCGACCTCGAACTGCACCACCTACCAGGCACGCCGCCTGAACATACGCGAACGCACCGCAGACACCGTGGACGATGCGGGCAATGTGCGCAAGGGCCGCACCCGCGCGGTCGCAACCCTCAACGGCACCCTGGCGACTACCCGTTGGGTTGTGGCGATTCTGGAGACACACCAGCAGCCTGACGGCTCGGTGCGTATTCCTGAGGCGCTGCGTCCGTATATGGGCGGTGCTGAGGTTATTCCTGTGGTGTAAAAACGGATGCTTCGCCGAGTTGCTAAACCTGCCGTTTCATCGTGTGGGAACCCATCAGCAGCCCAAGAGCGGTGTGTTAACATGGGGATATTACTGAAATGGATGTGCTGTGGCGCACCCCGGGAAGAGGGCAGTACTAACTTTACCTAAAAGTATGTGATGGGCTTTGTATGAGATAGAGGATAGACGGTAAGGGGCCATTGACCGTGCATATCAGCATGCTCTAGCATGGGGTACATCTACTATTGCTTTCCGCATAAAGCGGAAGGGGCTGGCTCTCTGACCCGCCAACCCCTTCCCGGCGGGTAACACTAACTCAAGATATTACGGATATGCTTGATAGTGTTATAGATGATGAAAACGACCTGAGCTGATCCATTGGTAAGGATAAGACTTACCAGGATCGCTTGGGTCGTTTCTATGAATTCATAGAGAAACATCCCGTCCCCCTCTCCGCCCCGGGAGTCAACGCAGGGATGTATCTACTATTGCGTGCTGCGGACTCACCCTGCGAAGAGGGCAGTACTAACTTTACCGTACAGTGTTATTTCAGCTTCTAGTGTGCGTTTAGGTTCCTAAAAAGCGTTACTCTTAAAGTATGCCCATTTCGCGTTCTAAACTTATTGGCGCATCAGCCTTAGCTGCAACAACGGCTGCGCTGGTGGCGCGTGCCCGTTCGCACGCGCAGAAAATTGTGGCCCCGCTTGGTATCTGGCGAACAATCCCCACCGGTGATATGCGTCGCGTGGGCGTGGTGTACAACCCAAGTAAGGGTGGGGCTACCGCCGCTGTTGGCATTATTGAACGCACCATTAGAGCGAACGGCTGGCCCGCACCTATTACCCGCACTACCCGCATTGACGAGCCCGGTGGTGAAGCCGCCCGTGAGGTACTGGCTGAAGGCGCGGATACCGTGATCGCCGTTGGCGGGAGACGGGACGGTTCGTGCCGTAGCCACGGCGTTACAGGGGTCGCAGGCGACTCTTGGTATTATCCCGTTGGGTACCGGTAACTTGCTCGCCCGCAACCTGTACCTGCCGGTGGGTGATGTCGCCTCCTGCGTCAATATTGCGCTTAACGGGGTGCAGCAGCCGGTAGATGCTATCAGGATGGTGACCGACCCCGGCGGCGACGAAAAAACCGAACACACGTTCTTTGTCATGAGCGGTGCCGGGTTTGACGCTCTGGTGATGAACGATACCACTGAGGAGCTTAAAGCTCGTATTGGGTGGCTCGCCTATGTGCGCACGGGGCTGCGGCATATGATGGGGACATTCGCATATGGTGCGGCTAAAAATGGATGATGAGCCAGTGATTGAAACCCGCGTGCGGTCGGTACTGATCGCTAACTGCGGGCGGCTTCAGGGTGGGCTGCAGCTGACCGATATGACCGATTTGGACGACGGTAACCTTGAGGTGATTGTGGCGTCCCCGCGCACGGTGCTGGAGTGGGGGCTGCTCACCGCAAAGGTTATGCGCCGTACCCTGCTGGGGGCACCGCGTGTAGAAATGCCGATGATCCGCCATTTTGTGGGGCACAAGGTTGAGCTTGAGATGCTGGACGAGCCTCAGCCTGTGGAGGTTGACGGCGACCCGGCCCCGTCCGCGTCGCATATATGCGCGCATATTATTCCTGCCGCTATTCACGTTAATATTCACCCGGATGCGCACCGGCTGACATAACTTACTCAGGGGTAGGGCTTGTGGCCCGATATGCGGGTTAGTCTGGGTAATTTGTGACGGCAGCAGTGCCGGCGGTTTACACGATAGCTCCTAGAAATATATGGGCGGAGGTCAAAAAATCTCTGTATACGCCTGCCTTGCCATGAGAAAACCGATAATTGCAGCTATCCATAGTATGGCTCCATCGGCGTTACGGGTTGCTAAGCTAACAAAATGGTCAAGCTTAGGTGTGATCCATGATGAAGCAAGACGGCGTATTACCAAGAGGGTAACAGCAGGGATGAACATTATGAGGCAATAACCCATCAGCACTATGAGCTTAGTGATAATAGTGGAATCCCAGGTGTTAGCATGCTGATGGCGGCAAGGTAAGGGAGCATAGTTGCAGCTTCGAGAACCCCAGCGAGAAGCGCGATAAAGATTGCTGCGCGCGGATTGGTGACTTTTTCGAGACGGGTGCGCCATTTTATTTCGCTGGCGCGGCTGTCAGGGCTGGGTGAGAGGACACCGTATGCGAAGAGGATAGCCCCCAGAATCAGCTGAATCCAGTAGCGTCCTTGGGACGAAAAGATAGGATGGTTCCAAGTGATAGCTTCTACACCAAGTAGAAGAAGGGTGCCGAGTGCCGTGTAGAACAGCCCTAACGTGAAGCAATAAAGGGCTAGTGTGCGTACCTGAAATCGTGGTTGCGCCAGAAAAATAAGCGGTATAACTAGTGTTCCTGTGCTAAGGGAATCAAGAAGAGCCAAACTGAGAAGTGTCATGAAGAACAAGAGCAACCTCCTAAGAGCAGAGTGATGGTTTTAGTACGACTGTGTTATTAAAATTAGCATACAGTTTAGACGGAAGACGTAAGATAGACATGTGCCGAAAAATGTTGATCATCAGCAGCGTCGAGATGACATTGCGCAAGCTACCTTTGAACTCATTGCTCGTAATGGTCTGATGAACGCCAGTGTTCGAGCTGTCGCCAACTATTCTGGGTATTCAGCTGGATCAATCCGACACTATTTCCCCGTGCATGATGAGCTTCTGCGTTACGTCTCAAGCTACCTGACGCGACAAATCGGAAATCGTATTTCAGCTATTGCCCAAGATGAAAAACTTACGGTACGGCAGCGTGTGGAGCAAGCCTGTGAACAGCTTCTTCCGCTTGATGCTATGCGTAAACGGGAGATCGTTGCCTATGCGGAGTTAGGCCGTCTTGAACGTGCTCGACCAACAGGTCGCCTAGAGGAAGGGCAAGAAATCGCTAAGGTCTGTGAGGCTTCGCTCGAAGCTTTGGACGTGCATCGCGTCCTTGATAAAGCACGTCGCGCACAACTGGCACGTCGGTTACACTGGGTGCTTGACGGATTGGCTGCGCAAGAAATTATCTATCCTAGTTACATAAACCCTGCGGATATTCAGGAAGAATTGCGCCAAACTCTTGACGATATCGAGCGTGAGATTGCTGATTTAATACCACAAATAATTTGGAAGTCTAACAGGGGAGCACACGCAGAAGAGCGTCAATGTCACGTTCGCGTTGTAGGATGCGTTGCTGGGCATCAACGATGTCAGTGGTGGCAACGTAGAAGAGCTCTGATGATCGCCCACCATAAAGTCCGCAGTGTAAGTGGAGTAGCCTTCGAGGCACCGGGCGAGTTCAGCGCTCGCGGCGGCTTGTCCGCGTTCACGAAAAATGCTCTTGAGAGTGCGATACTTTGCAGGTTGTGATGCGTCAGCCGAGGCCATCGAGTGTCCCTCAATGGAAAAAATAGCGGATTTTTCCATTTATAGGCCTTTGCGCAGGGGCATATTGGAAGAAACAGTCGTTTTTTCCAATATGCTGTGTAAAGAGTGCTCTCCGCTCCAGCTTCGGAAGGGCGGTGCGCGGCTCGTCAGATCCGAGTCATTTACCGGCGAAACTTTCACCGTTGCCTGGCAGAGCGCACACGGTAAGCTGGTGTACATGAAGATTGCTACCTGGAACGTGAACTCCATTCGCGCCCGCGCCGACCGCATCGAGGACTGGCTCGATAAAACCGAAGTCGATGTGCTCGCCCTACAGGAAACCAAAACCAAGGACGAAACCTTCCCCTTCGAGCTCTTTGAATTCCTGGGGTACGAGGTGGCGCATTACGGGCTGAACCAGTGGAATGGGGTAGCAATCGCATCCCGCGTGGGGCTCGACAGCGTCGAACGCACCTTCCCGAACCAGCCCGCCTTCGGAAAACCCGGTGACTCTGCCGAAGTTGAGGCGCGGGCCATCGGTGCCACCTGCAACGGCGTGCGTATCTGGAGTCTATACGTGCCGAATGGGCGCGGGCTCACCGACCCGCACATGGCATACAAAATGGAGTGGATGCGCCAGCTGCGCACCAACGTCAACGGCTGGCTGCACGCCGACCCCGCCGCACAGTTTGCGCTCGTCGGTGACTGGAATGTGGCGCCCGAAGATACCGACGTGTGGGATATCGACTTTTTCCGTGAGAACGACCTCACCCACGTTTCCGCCCCCGAACGCGAGGCGTTTCTATGCCCTGCTCAATGATGAAGGGCTCGTCGATCCGGTGCGCCCCTACACCCAGGGCGAGTACACCTACTGGGACTACCAGGCCGGGCGGTTCTCGAAGAATGAGGGGATGCGCATCGACTTTCAGCTGTGCTCCCCGGCGCTCGCCGCCCGTGTGGAAAAACGCCTGGATCGATAGGGAAGAGCGCGAGGGGACGGCGCGAGCGACCATACCCCCGTGGTGATTGAGCTGGCTGACTAGCAGGCTCAGCGTGTGATGTGAGGAGACAGTATGAGCCGGAATCTTACCCCTGAACCGGTGGCGACGGGCAGCGCAGAAACCCGAATCGGTCAGCTTCGCTGGCGTGAATACGGTGGTCCCCGTGAAGCCGCAGGCGAGAGGACCCTGTTGTTTGTGCACGGGCTGCTGACAAATTCGGATGTCTGGGGCGAAGTGGTGCAGAACCTCTCACAAGATTTTCGGTGCATAACCCTCGATATTCCCTTGGGGAGTCACACTATTCCCGCCCGAGAAGATGCAGCCCTCACTGTTGCCGAGCTGGCGCAGGCCGTGAACGAAGCGGCAGAACAGCTATGCCCGCACGGGTTTACCCTCATTGGCAGCGATACCGGCGGGGTGGTTTCTCAGCTGGCGGCGGTGCAGGAACCCGCAGGGCTCAAGCGCTTGGTGCTGCTCTCGTGCGATACCGAGAAGAACTTCTTGCCCCTGCCGTTACGCTACCTACAGTATGTGGCGTACATTCCGGGAACCATGCAGGCACTCCGAGCAGCCCTGCATCTGGGGTGGGTGCGCCGCCTACCAATTGCCTTCGGGTGGCTAGTGAAACGCGAGCTTGACGCCGCCGAGTGGAACAGCATTATTACACCATTGAAAGATGCCGGAGTCCGCCGTGATTTGGCGAAAGTGCTGAAGGGTATTTCTACGAAATATACGGTGCAGTCCGCGCGGGATTTGGAGCGGTTTGAGCATCCAACCCTGTTTTTGTGGGCCGATACCACGAAGCTGTTCCCGATCGAGAATGCGCGTCGTTTAGCCTCCCGCATGCCGGATGCGCACGTGGTTCCCGTGCCGGAAAGCTACGCATTCAGCCAGCTAGATCAGCCCGAATTTGTGGCGAACGCCCTGCGGAAAGAGCTGGCCGGGTAACCCGTACACTCCCCCAACCCTGCACTGAAGAAGGAGGAATAATGACGACCGTTTTTTATCGTGGTGAGCGCCGCGACGTTACGTCGTTTACTCCCGAGGAGCGCCAGGATTACCTGGATAAGAAGCAGGACACGATTAATGAAGCCAAAGAAGCCATTGCAGGTATGAAGGCTCGTATTGCCGAGTTGGAGCGCATTCAGGCGATGAACCCGATACGCCGCTGGTTCTACAAAACCTTCCATATCTAACAGGTTTTTTAGCAGAATACCCGCACGGGCCGCCAACGATGGCGCGTTTCGTGCGGGTTTGTTGTGTGCGGATGACCAACCAGCTACTTCTGAGCTGCCGGAACGCCTATGCTAGAGGTGAATAACCCGCATTAACGCAGAAAGAAGCATCTGTGAAAGCCTACGATATTGTTTTCGACCACACTCCCGAAGGCGCGACGGAGCGCGTGTGGTCATATGACGCGATGAACCGCGACATGGACTCCACCCCTGATAAAGTAACTGAGAGCGGCTGGTTGGGAAATGCTGGCCCGAATATCCCAGATAACCAGTGGCCGCGCAGCTCCCATTCGGGACTGCCCATGCAGCATATCTTCACCCTGCACCTGCCCGAGGAGTACCGCACACAAGGCCCCGAATATGTGGCCGTCTCATTTTTCGCTGGGGATGGGCAGTTCGCTGAGCTAGGTGAACGGGCCGTACCCGACCCGCATAGTGACGACCCGTTCCTGGTGCAGCTTGCAGAGTACACCCCGCACCCGAAGTACCGCATCCTCACCGATATTCTTGATAGTGAGTACGCGACAATTTTCCTTACCGAGGCTGAGTTTTCGGGGCGTTCGCACGGCCCGGAGGATGTGCGCCGTCAGGGCGAGCATCGGGAGGACGCCGAGAGCTATAGTGCCTACAGCACGTATACGCGGCAGAAGTGTGAGCGCGCCCTGGGGCTGGTGGAACGTATCGACCCGAACGCTGGGATTGCGCCGGTGTATGAGTACACGTCCGATCCGGACGGTGAGATGACCACGAAGGATGTCTGCTCTAACGGGTACGAGGATCCTTACGACCCAGACACGCGCGATGACAAGCCGTGGGCGGAGCCGCTGTACGGGCGGTGCCACTTGGGCGGTACCGTGTTCTGTGTGCAGAATATGCCGGAGGGGCTGACCGCTCGGTATATTGAGTTCGAGGAGATGGACGTCATGAATTTCGGCGGCGGAAACGCTCAGCTTGACCTTGAGTCCGATACCTTCGACTGGGCGTGCGGCTAAACATTCACCCGTTACAAACGCCCCGCGCATCCACCGTATAAAGGTGAATGCGCGGGGCGTTACCGCATCTGAAACCGTCGCACTGACTAAACGGTACGCCTAGAACTACTGTGCCAGCAGCTCCGGGTCGGTGGTGACGAGGATCTTCACAGCGGTCTCGTTGTGGTTAATCAGGGTGTCGAAGCCCTTATCAATCAGGTCTTCCAGGGCGATCTTGCCGGTAATGAACGGCTTCAGATCGAGCTTGCCCGACTCGACGAGATCGATGCTCTCGGGGTGGTTATTCACGTAGGCGATGGTGCCGCGCAGGTCGATTTCTTTCAGCACCAGCTTCTGCACATCCAGCGAGGCAGGCTTGCCCCAGATGGAGACCACCACGACCTTACCGGTGGGCTTAATGGCATCCAGGATCAAATCGAGCGCGGGCTGAACAGAGGTGCACTCGAAGGCAATATCCACGCCACGGTCGTTGGTGAGCTTCTGAATTTCAGCGAGCACATCGGTCTCGGCGGGGGAGAAGGTGTAGTCTGCAACCCCGGAGTCGAGCGCCTTCTGGCGACGCAGCGGTGACAGCTCAGAGATAATGACCTTAGCGCCCTTTGCCTTAAGCACTGCGGAGGTGAGCAGGCCAATCGGTCCTGCGCCGGTCACCAGCGCGTAATCGCCCTCATGGATTTCGCCGGCGCGCTCAACAGCGTGCACACCCACGGTGAGCGGCTCAATAAGTGCCGCCTCGTCAAGGGGAATGTTCTTGGAGATCTTGTGGACCCAGCGGCGCTTGACGCTCACAACTTCGGAGAGCCCGCCGCCACGGCCTGCCAGGCCAATAAAGTTCATGTTCTTTGACAGGTGGTAGGTCTTTCGAGTCGGGGCCAACATCCACTGCGTCATCAATGATGTAGGGCTCAACAACCACATGGTCGCCGACTTCCAGGTCGGTGACGCCTTCGCCGAGTTCTTTCACGACGCCAGAGAACTCGTGGCCCATGGTGACGGGGGAATCCTCACCCGAGATGGGGTGCGGGTGCCCGTGCTGGGGGCAGAAGATGGGGCCGTCGAGGTATTCGTGCAGGTCGGTGCCGCAAATGCCGCACCAGGCGACCTTAACGAGTACTTCACCGGGGGCTGCTTTGGGGGCCGGGATGTCTTCGATACGAATATCGTTGCGGTCATAGAAACGAGCTGCCTTCATGGGAGACTCCTTAATCTGGGGCGCTGGCCCCTGTGAGTGGTTGGGGTGAGAATCGCATGCTTCTCACCTTTTTAAGGTACTCCGATGTGTCTAAAAAGCCTAGATTTTAGGCGTATTTTTGCGTATATGACGCGCAATGATGCTATTAGGAATTATTCTCAATAGATTGTGCAGTTCTGTGTTCTATAGCGTTCTGTAGGCTTTTTCTTGATGTTGAGTGGAGCCTTAATTTTTTCCATGCCATGCCGCCTAAGTTGTAAAGTTCGCCTAGGCGAACTAATGTTAATAGTATCCACAAAGTAGGTGGTTTTCACAGTCGCAGAACCACCCGCGCAAAACGCAGACACTACGAAGTATCAGCACATCATATAGAAAGACAACCGATGTTCACTCCACTGGCTTTCATTACACGGCATAACACCCACAATGCTGCCCGACGTCTCCGCATTGCAGCTCTTGCAATGTTCAGCGTGTTCATTCTCTTATTAACCGCCTGCTCAGGTGCGGGGCCCGCATCGTCCGGAAACGGTAAGAAGACCGTGCTCACCACCTTTACCGTGCTGGCTGATATTGCTAAGAACGTGGCGGGTGACCACCTGAACGTGGAGTCCCTTACCAAACCAGGGGCTGAAATCCACGAATACGAGCCCACCCCCAGCGACATTAAAAAAGCCCACAGCGCCGATTTAATCCTCGACAACGGGCTTAACCTAGAAACCTGGTTCGCTAAGTTCGTGCAAGAAGCTAACGCCCCGCACGCCACGGTCTCTGAGGGCGTTACCCCCATGAATATTTCTGAGGACGCCTACGCGGGCAAACCCTAACCCACACGCCTGGATGAGCCCCAAAAACGTGCAGAAATACGTGGATAATATGGTGACAGAGTTCAGTAAACTCGACCCCGACCACGCCGAAGACTTCAAAAAGAACGCCGAAAACTATAAACGGCAGCTGCAGGACGTACAGGACGAACTGTCCAATGAGGTGCGCACCCTGCCCGAGAACCAGCGGGCGCTTGTCACCTGCGAAGGGGCCTTCTCGTACCTGGCCGCAGATGCCGGGCTGAAAGAGAAATACATTTGGGCCGTGAACTCTGAGCAGCAGGCAACTCCCTCCCAGATTAACTCCGCTATTGACTTCGTCAAAACCAATAAAGTGCCCGCCGTATTCTGCGAATCCACTGTCTCGGACAACCCCATGCAGCAGGTGGCTGATGCAACCGGCGCAAAATTTGGCGGGGTGCTCTATGTGGACTCGCTTTCAGACGCTAACGGGCCGGTACCCTACCTACCTGGAGATGATCCGCCACGACGCGAAAACCATTGTGAAAGGTCTGACCGGTAAGCAGTAATGGGTGTAGGGCAGAGTATGGAAACGCTACTGAACGTCGAGAACTTGGGTGTGAACTACGGTTCGGTACAGGCCTTGCACGACGCCACATTTAGGCTTGGTGCGGGGAGTATCTGCGGGCTTATTGGCATGAACGGCTCGGGGAAATCGACCCTGTTCAAAGCGATTATGGGCGTTACGCCCGCCCACACCGGATCCGTTGAGATCGCCGGAGGTGACCCTGCCGCCGCCCGTAAAAGCGGTGTTGTCAGCTACGTGCCGCAAAGCGAGGAGATCGACTGGAGCTTTCCCGTATCGGTGCGCGATGTCGTGGCGATGGGCCGCTACCGTACCCTGGGGCCCACCCGCCATCTGCACAGTAAGGACAAGCAAGCGCTCGCTCATGCGTTAGAGCGTCTGGAGCTTACCGACCTGGCAGCGCGGCAGATCGGGGCACTATCGGGTGGGCAGCGTAAACGGGCCTTTCGTGGCCCGCGCTATCGCCCAAGGCGCACGGCTGCTGCTGCTTGATGAACCGTTCGCCGGGGTTGATAAACGCTCCGAAGCGATGCTCATTGACGTTCTCAAACAGCTGCGTGATAGCGGCGCCTCGGTGCTGGTGTCAACCCACGACCTTGCGTCGCTTCACTCCTTCGCTGATGAGGCGGTGCTGCTGCGTAAAACTGTGCTCATGCACAGCACCCCCGAGGCAGTACTCGCCCCAGAAAACCTGGTGCAGGCGTTTGGTATGCACATTAATACCGGGCACAGCCCGTCCGCACCAGAGAAAAACACAGCGAACAATACCGACGAGCAGGTGAAAAGGGATAAATAACGAATGAATATTCTGGATTATTTGACGGAGCCCCTCACCCTGCCCTTTATGATGCGCGCCGTCCTAGTCACCGTGGCCGCCGCGGCTGTCTGTGCACTGCTGTCCTGCTGGCTTATTATGCTTGGCTGGTCGCTAATGGGGGACGCGATATCCCACGCCGTGCTGCCGGGGGTGGTGCTCGCCTATATCGCCGGTGCCCCCTTCGCCGTGGGGGCGGTTATTGCCGCCCTCGTGGCGGTTGCGCTCATTGGTGCAGTACAGCGCAGCGGGCGGGTGCGCGAGGATGCCGCGATCGGTATCGTTTTCACCACCCTCTTTGCTTTCGGGCTGATCCTTATCTCTGTAACGCCCTCAAATACTGATCTTAACCACATTCTTTTCGGGAACGTGCTGGGGGTATCGTGGCTGGACGTGTGGCAGGTGCTTGCCCTTGCCGCAGTGGTGGGGGCTGTTCTGCTGGTGAAGCGTCGCGATTTTGTGCTGTACGCCTTCGACCCAGGTTTTGCGCATGCAATCGGTCTGCGGCCGCGCCTGCTGGGCGGTATGCTGCTGGTCATGTTGGCGCTCACCAGTGTGGTGGCGTTGCAAATTGTGGGAGTGGTGCTGGTGGTGGCGATGCTGGTGATTCCAGGCTCAACCGCGCGTCTGCTCACCGATCGGTTCTCCGTGATGCTGGCGATCTCGGTGGGTGTTTCGCTATTGGGTACCCTTATTGGCCTCTACAGCAGCTACTACATGGATGTTTCCCCCGGCGGTGCTGTGGTGCTCACTCAGGGGGTGCTGTTCCTGCTGGCGTACCTATTCGCCCCGCATCACGGGGTGCTGGGACGGATCCGCGCCGCCCATCGTGCGCAGCAGAGCCCTGCCGCACACGGGTAGCAGACGCGCATCGTTGGGCGGTTCTTAGGGGCGGGAGACGAAAAGGTCGGTTGCGGCAGCTGCCCCCAATGGCACGGTGGTCTGTGGCGGGGCAGCAGGGGTTTGGGACGGATGCAGCGCCTGCATCCGCTGGTGCGACAACACGCACATTAATGGCCTCGGAGAACGGTGCGCCCTCTTCGATCGCCAGGTGCGCACCGGGAGTGAAACCATGCTCGGACAGGTAGCGCAGCAGCTTGGGGTCACTGTCGTTAATGCGTTCCAGTACAACGGTCTCGCCCGGTTCGCACTGGCTCAGCGGCACCGTATGCGGGAATGAGATGCGCCCCGAGGCGTCTGGGATGGGGTCGCCGTGCGGGTCGCGGCTGGGGTGCCCAAGTACCGTGTCGATGCGTTCAATCATGAAGTCTGAGACGGCGTGTTCGAGCACTTCGGCCTCATCATGCACCCGATCCCAGGTGTACCCCAGGGTTTCGACGAGGAAAGTTTCGATGAGGCGGTGGCGGCGGATCATTGCCACCGCATAGGTGCGTCCCAGTTCGGTGAGTTCGATGGTGCCGTACCGCTGATGTTCAATGAGGTCGGCTGCCGCCAGGCGTTTAAGCCCGTCCGAAACTGAGGATGCCCGTAACCCCATGCGTTCGGCGAGTGCTGATGCGGTGGCGGGCATATTGGACCATTCCTCAAGGCTCCAGATAGCTTTGAGGTAGTTCTGGGTGCTGGCGGACAGTTCTGACAATGGCATAGGTCAAGTTTACCTAAGTTGGTGTTTGTGGTGCGCTGCAGAAAGTCATATGGGGGTGCTACTGCTGTGTTTACGCCCTAATAAAAACATTCAGAAGGTACCTGTTGAATTTTCTATAAGGGTCCTGTAGTATTTTCTTACAGGGTCCAGTAAGAAACTTGGGGCCCGTCATTGACGCCCGGTGAAAACCGTAAAACCCCGGGCTATTCGCCCGCTGAGGCGCATATGGGCGGTAGAACTCCGGCCCGTAACTCACCAGGGCTCACAGCATGACACAACACAATATGGAAGGCGCAGCCATGAACGCACAGAATAATACGGGCGATAATACCGCCCAGGACGAGCAAGAACGCCGCAACCACCCTTGCGGGGAGCCGTCGCCTACCCGGGAGCTCTACAAGAAGCTGGGACACATTGGTCGCCTCACTCACCTGTGGGCAGCCCAGCAGCGCGAGCGTACAGGCCCCAGGCGCATCGACACCACCCGTGGGCAGGGGCGCATCCTCGCAGCCTTGAAACTCAAAGACGGCATCGCAACCCGCGAACTCGCATACGTGCTGGGCATTCGTGTTCCCTCGCTGAATGAGGCACTGAGCAAGTTAGAGAACGCCGGGCATATTGTGCGGGAGCCCTGATCCGCGTGACCGCCGCGTGCAGCTGATTACGCTCACCGATTCCGGGCGGGCCCTCACCGGGCAGCTGGGGGAGGGGGAACCCGAGGGTGACAATATTTTTGAGGTGCTGACCGAGCAGGAACGCACGAATCTGAGCGACTACCTGGATAGGCTGATCGCCCGCATGCACGAGGATTTTGCCTGACCTTGAGGCTGGCCGTCAAGAGTGGGAGAAGGCTGCCCGTGCACGCATGGGGGATGATGCGTTTGAAGCGTGGGCGGCACAAGCCCAGGAACGCGGCGGATTCGGTGCTCTGGCTGGCTTTGGTCCGCTGGGTGGATTTGGGCCCGGTTTCGGGCCTCAGGGTTTTGGCGGCCCGGGCGTTGGCCGTGGCCGCAAGCGCCGTCGCCACGGTGGCCCCAAATCTCGCGGTGAACGTGGCGAGTTCCCCAAGGGGTTTGAAGGTAAGCATCACCGCCGACCCTTCACCGTGGGCATCTTGGATGACGTGGTGACAATAGATACCAGTAAAACCAAGCGGGGCGGCACCTGGGAACCTGTGGTGCATAATGGGGGCGTGAGCACTTTCGCCCTCCTACCACTCTCGCGGCACAGATGAACCGGTGCTGCTGTATGACCCTGACTGCGGCTTTCTGCACGGCAGCCGCAGATATGCTTTGCGCGTCTGGGGCCGCAGGTGCGCATTATGGCCGGAACCCCCGCGGCTCTTGAGTACTACGGGGTGTGCGCTGATAGGTTTGCGCACGCCATTCCGCTGGTGAATGCGCGCCACCACGCCATTTTTCGGGTCGGATGCTATAGCGCTGACCCTACGCACCCACCGTGCACCCCTGCTGCGGCTGACCGGCTGGATGCTTTTGCGGGCGCCGGTTCGGCCGCTGGCACACCGCGCCTACAGGTTTATTGCGGAGAACCGCCCGCTCATTTCCCGGGCAGCTGCGAAAGGCCGGTGCCCGCTGGGGTGAATCATGCTCCATTTCGCCCCAATAGAAATCCTGAAATAGCAGTGGATAAAAGAATATATTTACAGTATGCGCATATTATGCTTCTTTTATTGCCGCTGCCATTTCGGGATATTAGATATGGGGCAGCCAATAACCGGATAAATAAAGTGCATATATGCATTCACTCCGCGGAAAACCAAGAGAATAGTAATGCAAAAATATGCGAACCATCGGGTGGGTGCGGCAATGGGCCGAGCATTAGTGGGCACACAAAAATGAGGGCACCGAGTACCCATAACGCTCTAGATAAACCGCGAGAAAAAAAATAGACTACTCGGCTGCAATAACCGAGGGCTCAGTAACATCCATACGGTCCAGCAGGTTCACCACCGTGGCCCGCGCCGCCTGCTCCTCATGCCACAGTGAACGCACAAGGGCGCGGCTAACCGCCTGGGTAGTAATACCAAGAGCCGCTGCTGCTGCCTTCTGCTGGCCCCGCACCCCCGGGACGAGCAGCCGCACCACGCGCCATTCAGCCTCCGTACGGTCAGCGCATACCCGGTACAGCAGCCGCGCAGACCCTGTAGCCATCTCGGCGAGAGAGCGGTCCCTAGCCATCACCGCAATACCGCGTGAGGGTGCGCCCCCGCGGGCGTACTCAACCGCCAGCCGTGAAAACTCCAGGGCGTCCCCCGTGCAATCCGTAATGTTCAGCGCACCCAGCGCCCCGGCAAAACGAGGGAAAGTAAGCTCACCAGCGCCAATGCCCACCCAAAAACCGTGGGCGTGTGCCGCTAAAAGAGCCGCATGCAATGCATCAGAGGCGCTCTCAAAAGCCCCCTGAACCTCATCAGGATATGTTTGTGCGAATGTGACCTGCGGATTAAGCTTCTCTAGCGATTCAAGAAGACTTGGAACTGATGCAGTATCAGATCGTTGTATAAAAGTTAGGACGAACACACTACCATTATGCCGCATACCCCTCCGGAAATGCGGGAGCTCGAAGGCCCAAGATAACGACATAATGATTTCGTAATATTTCGCCAGACCGAAAATATGCATAAAACCCACATACCACGCGGAAAGAACGGCCGGGCACCTCATCAGAGTCATTCGCCCCAGAAACCCAGATGCCCAGATGCTGGAACACGTCAACGCCCCAAAAACGAAACTCTAACCTTCCACTTGAGAGCTAATAATTACTGAGGTTGCACAACACTATGAAATCACCAAGAACCGCCAGCTGCTGCGCCGTGGCGGGCACAAACCGGTGGATCATACTCGAACACACCAGCACCGAACACCACTGCCCGCGTGAAATCGCCACATTCAGCCTGTTCGGCGACAGCAAGAACTCCGCCCCACGCCCCGAAGCCCCAGCATTAGAAGCCGCCAACGACACCACCGTCACCGGCGCCTGCTGACCCTGAAACTTATCAACCGTACCCACGCGCACACCGTGCCCCTGCGCATCCCGCAAACCGGCGCGTTCCAGATGCTGCACAATCGTATCAACCTGCGCATTGTAGGCGGCGACCACCACAATATCATCGCCCGTTAACGCCCGGACAGCCCCATCGCCAGCATCCCACCTGGCACCCACAAACTCCTGCGCCAGGCGCACCACCTCAGCTGCCTCAACCTCCGAACGTACCGTACACCGCCGGTGAGACACCGGAACCACCTGCAGCCCCGGCTCCCGACCCTCAAGATGCCGCAGCGCAGCAGCCGGTGCCGAGGTCAGACGCCCACCATAGCTGAGCCGAGACACCGGCGCACACAGCTGCGGATGCATCCGCCAGCTCACCGGCAAAAATACCCGAAACGCTCATCCACAGTGGGAGCATCACCCGAAAGCCAGCTGAGAGTCGAAATATCCACCGGGTACGGGTGCGGGGCAGACGACACCTGCGGCAGCTGCTGCGGATCCCCCAACAGCAGCAGGTTACGGGCCGAACGGGCAACCGCCAGCGTATTTGCCAGCGAAAACTGTCCCGCCTCATCAACCACCAGAAGATCCAAAGACGCCTGCTCAAACAGGGAAGCATTCGAAAAATTCCAGGCGGTACCACCGAATACGAAACCCTCCCCATTAGCGCCGCCCCCGCACCGCTGCTGAACCGTGGCGCGAGACCACTCGGCCCACGGAAAATCCGGCCTCTGGGAAGTCCCCGCCAATTTAGCGACCCGCTCAGCAGGGAACAGCCCGCGCTCAACCACCGCCGCGAGCATATTCTCAACCACCGCATGCGACTGCGCCACCACGCCCACCCGCCAGCCAGCAGCCACCAGAGACGCAATCACATGTGAACCCAAGAATGTCTTCCCCGAACCAGGTGGGCCCTGCACCGCCACATACGAAGAGTCCAGCGCACACACCGCCGCGTGCACCGCCCGCACCATCGGTAAATCCTCACCCGAAAAATCAGCCTCAGTCGGCAGAGAACCGCCAGTCACAAGGCGCGGTGGGCGGCGATACAAAATATCCAACGCTGCCGCCGAGACGCCCCCAGCCGCAGGCTCAATAGCCTCACCCGGTGAACCCTCAACCCCCACAGCCTCTGAGGCTGGAAGCACATCCGGCAGAGACGCATCCACAGAACGCGCAAAATCCTGCAGCGACCGCTCCAACGCCACCGTAGGAACCGTCGCCGCAGGAGCCAAAGCCACCGGCAGTGCCTCATGCGGTTCATCCTTCACCCGAATGCGCTCCTCAACCACGAGCACCACCCGAGCCAAACCATCCGCGCTCACAGCTCTTCGGCAGGGGCCGCCTCCAGCAGGTGCGCCCCGAAAAACCCCACCCGCGCCACAGTACGCGGCACATACGCACCCGGGTTAGCGTGCCGGAACGTGTTTACCTGCGACTCCATCGCATCCACCGCCCGGGCGGGTGCGTGGGCGGCCTCATACATCACATACAGCGCCTTATCACGCCCTACTTTGAGCGCGCTGCCCTCACCCACAAGAGCTACCGCACGCAAAACCCGCACCTGCCCCGAACCGACCGTGGCTTTCTGCCAATCAGAAATCACCTGAACCGACTCAAATACCGCACAATCCCGCGAACCAGCCCACGATGCCATCGGCTCATACAGGCGCCGCATATGCTCACGCCAGAACGGGGCACGCTCACGGCGGTGATAGTTTGTTGCAGCGAGCGCAAACGCCAGAGTACGCTCATCCTCCGTGAAATGGGTTGGCTCTTTCGCTCTTTCCAGGGCTTGCAGGCGCTCATCCAGCTGCTGCTGGATCAGGTGCCGCTCATCCTCCGACTCAACCGGCGCGGGTACCGGGTAGCCGCCCTCGATGGCATCAGCGGCGCTGTCTGGTTCTGCCGTGTCGGGCTCGTCTGCCTCAACCTGCTCAGAGGCGGGCAGCTGAACCTCGGCGCCTTCCAAACGGGCGCAGGCGTCACAAGTGCCGCAGGCAAACACCTCCGGGATATTTTTTGAGTCTGCACCCTCACTGACGGCGCGGGCCAGCTGTTCGAGGCGGGTGAGCATCCCACGAAATACCGGCAGGATACGCGCCGCCGCAACGCTCTGTCCCGAACCGTCCTGATCCGCAGCGTGAATCTCAAAAGTATGCGGGGCCGGGTGGCTGCCCAGCTCGGGGGCGTTACGCAGTAAGTGCAGCAAGGATGCGGCACCCAGCAGGTCGCGCACCTCGTCCCCGCTGTGCTCAAGACGCAGCACGCCGCCCGGTTCCGTACCCAACACCCGGTTCACGGCCTCGAAGGTTTCATGTTTGCGGCGGGCGAGCTCATCCGCGCCCGGTGCGGGGCGTGCCCGCATGTCCTCATAAAGCGCGATTTCGCAGATATGGGTGCGTATCGCATCGTCCAGAGAATACGTAAATGGTTCACTCGCTGCGGAGAACAGCCACAGGCTCACGTGCTACTTCCCCTCCGTCGGTGCCGGTTCGCCAGCGGGCGCCAACGTAACAGGAGCGTTCGAGGTGGACGTATCGGTGGCCTTCTTCGGGGACTCTGCGGGCTTGGCGGACTCGGAGGGTGAGTGCTCCCCAGCGGAGTGCGAAGAATCCGAAGGGGACGGGGAAGGTTTAGGCGCCCGGTCGCTAATGACCGCAGCGGCAGCATCTGCCACCTTCTTCGCCTGCGGCAGCCCACCGATGCTGTCTGTATCGTTCAAAATCAGCGCAAATATAAGGCGCGTACCGTCTGGGCGGGTAGTGTACCCCGCCAATGCAACCACCGTGAACAGGGTGCCGGTTTTTGCCCGCACATGCCCGCGCGCATCCACAGCGTCGGGCTCGGTAAAACGTTCTTTGAGGGTGCCGGTTTTACCCGCCACCGGGCAGCCCCTGCAGCAGCTCCTCGTGCCGGGGATGCTCTAACAGCTTGGCCAACGCCTGAACCAGCATACGCGCCGTTACCCTGTTTTCCAGGGACAGCCCGCACACATCCGCCTGTTTCAGATGCTCGGTAGTCACCCCGGCGGCCTCAATTTTTTCACGCACCAGTTTCTGCGCCTCCTCGGCGCTGCCCTGCCGGCCCGCCGCGATCGCCGCGTTCCGGGTGAGCGCCTCAGCGAGGGTATTATCGGATTCGAGCATCATGTGCTGCGCTTGCTGAAGAACCGTCGCCGATTCGACGCTGGCAATTTCGGTGGCATCCGATGGTTTAGTCCGCTTATCTTTACGCTCAAACGAATAACCATGCGGTTCGCCTGCTTTGTTTAGCGCATCCACAAACGCCTGCTGCGCCGCCGAGGCCGCATCGGTAGGCCGTGCCGGTGTGCCGTAGGGGCCAGACTTGCCAGCAATAGTGTGAGAATCCAGTGCAATTGGCGAAATCCCGGTTATTTGACCGGAATCAATATCTGGTTTCTCCCACCCCGGGTTCAGCTCAGGGCCCGTATAGATGGAGGTGTCCAGAAAGACCGGGAACTTACCTTTTTCGGTCTTGGCAGACCGCAGGCTCTCAATGCACGCCCCCGCGAGCGTCCCCAGTCCCGCATAACCATTCACTGCATCCTTTTTGGAGTCACCCGCGCCCAGCATCGTATCCCCGCCCGCGATGAGAGTAAGCTCGTTTCCGTTACGCGCCACACTTGTTTTAAAACGTTTCCCCAGATCTATGCTGTGCGCCAACGCCAGATACGTGAGAACCTTCATGGCTGATGCGGCCGCGCGCGGCTCGTTCTCGCCCTCGCCGTACACTATGTTCCCGTCGGTGTGCGTGACCAGTGCTGAACGATGCGCCCCGGCACGATCCGCTAAAAGCTTCTGCAGCTGAGGAAACTCTGGGGCAGCGGCGGAGGCCTCAGGGGCAGCCGACTCCGCGGTGTTTTGAGGCGACTGTTCGGGCTGCTCCTCACGGGCACATGCCGCCAGGGCTGCCAGCGGCACAAGGGAAAAAAGAACGGCGCGGCGGGTAGGGTGTGAACGGAGTGTTTGACGAAAGCGCATCTTTAGAGCATAACGCGCGCGGTACAATAGGTACGATTCCGGCGCACCGAGCGTGACGGAAAACAGCAAGAACACAGTAAGAGAGAGGTTCCCATGGAACTCGACGTCACCATTGAAATCCCCAGCGGCTCGCGCGTGAAATACGAAATAGACCACGAAACCGGCCGCCTGCGCCTGGACCGTGTGCTATTTACCTCAATGCAGTACCCCACCGCATACGGCTTTTTTGACAATACCCTCGGCGAAGACGGGGATCCGCTGGATGCGATGGTCATGATTGATGTTGACGTTCTGCCCGGTGTGATTGTTGAGGCGCGCCCCGTGGCCGTGTTCAATATGACCGACGAAGCCGGTGGTGACGCGAAGGTACTGTGCGTGCCCTCAGATAAGCGCTACGACCACATTAAAACCCTGGCGGACGTGCCCGAACAGCTCAAAGCCGAGATTCAGCACTTCTTCGAACGCTACAAAGGACCTGGAACCCGGCAAAATGGGTCAAGGGTGAAGGCTGGGATGATTTGCCAGCCGCGGAGAAGATGGTTCAGGAGGCAATCGACCGCTTCGCCGCAGAGTGCCACTAGGTCTCACGCGCGTTCCTCATAACTTCGGGGGCGGAAATCTGCAGTCGCTAAGGGGTACGCCCCGCTGCAGATTTCCGCTCCTGCTTATGCGCGGGTATTTTTCACTGTGTCGCGCCCAAGAAAACACGCTCGCCGTGAAACTGTTGGCACCAGCACCGCCGCAACCAGCGGCGGCAACTACACTGTGCATATGAGCGAGAACAGCATCCAAGACCTGCTGAACCCCGAGGCAGTCACCAAAATTGTAGGCACCCTAGCACCCGCCGGGCCACGCATCGCCCCCGACAAGATGCGGCAGGCGGTAGAATCTATCCGCGCCGCAGCCGAAGCATCCGTTGATCACGTGCACCGCATCACCGGGCTTGAAGCCGCTCACAACCTACGCGACTCACAGGTGCTCGTGACCGACCGCAGCACCTGGGCGAAAGCTAACGCGCAGTCGTTCTCGGTCATGCTCGAACCCGTCTTACGTGCCCCGCTGGAAAAAATAAGGCAGAAAAACCCTGCCGCGCTCAGCATCACCGGGTACGGTATCGCCACCGAAGTCGGCAGTATCCTTGCGTACCTTTCAACCCGCGTGCTCGGGCAGTACGAGCCGTATGCGGCACTCGCCGGGTATGGTGCTGCGGGCGGGCGTCTGATGCTGGTGGCACCGAATATTCTGGCGGTTGAAAAAGAGCTCAATGTTGAGCCCGAAGATTTCCGTCTGTGGGTGTGCCTGCACGAGCAGACGCACCGGGTGCAGTTCGCCGCCGCGCCGTGGCTGCGTGACTACTTCCTGAACAAGATCGCGCAGCTCGGTGATAGCGTGAGCACAGGCTTGAGCATTAAAGATGCGCTCGTCGCCTCCAAAGGCGCCCGCACTGATGAGGCCAACGACGAGCCGCAAATTGGTGAGCAGCTTGCCGCCCTGGCAAAAACACCCGCCCGCGCCAAACAGATCGCCAGCGAGATAACCGCCGTCATGAGCCTCCTGGAGGGGCACGCGAACGTGATCATGGACGCTGTTGACGCCGAGATAGTGCCGACCGTCAAAACAATTCGCCGCCGGTTCAACCGGCGCTCCGAGACGCAGAAACTCGTAACCCGCCTCATTTCGCGCCTGCTTGGGCTGCACCGCAAAGCTGCGCAGTACCGCGACGGGCAGAAGTTCGTGCAGCATATTGTGGATGCTGTCGGCATGGAACGCTTCAACGTTGTGTGGGAGCGGCCCGAGAACCTGCCGACCGAGCGGGAGATTCACAACCCCGGACGCCTGGATGAAGCGCGTGCTGGACGAGGGGTCAGAGGTGACCGACATGGTTGAAACATGGAGAAACCACCGAGTAGTCCCAGAGCAGGTTATGCGACAAAACCGCGCGTTTCGTGACAATTTTTGTCACATAAAATGTCACGAAACGCGGGTGCGCTCGTGGGTGTATAAACCCATAAATCCCCGGTATAAAGCGGGACTAGCCGCCGTGAGCTTTATATTTATGTGACAAAATTACGTGATAAAACTTTAGATTTACATGACATTTTGTCACGTAAAACCCTTTTACGTGACACTTTATGTGACAAAACACCCTGTTATGTGACAAAATTTGTCGCATAACATGTCACGTAACGAAAGCCTGTCAGCGCTAGGGGAACACCAGAACTATGGAATGGACTGCAGAACATATTACGACAGCCCTTAACGCTCTTCGTTCTCACGGCGGTGACAGCCCCTACCTCGAACTTAAAAAAAGCCAGTGGCGGCATACCCCAAAACCTGGGGCCAACCCTGTGTGCTTTCGCAAATATGCCTGACGGTGGGGCCCTCATCCTCGGAGTCGATGAGAAAGATGATTTTGCTGTCACGGGAGTTGAAGAACCGGCACAACTTCAGGCAAGTATCGTATCGCTGACCCGCAATAATATTTCCCCATCACCGTACCTTGAGTTTTCTGCCCCGGTTCTTGACGGCAAAACCGTTCTTGTCGCCGAAGTACAGGGGTTACCCATCGGTGATAAACCCGCCCTTTACAAAGGTAAAGCATATTTGCGGCAGGCCGATGGTGATTACCCCATGAACGATGCCGAACTGCGGATGCTCGAAGTCGCTAAACTTCACGCTGACGAGCAGGTTTCTTATGATGAAGCCCCCGTACCCGGCACCAGCGTGCAGGATCTCGACCAATCGCTCACCCAGGAATATGTGGGAGCCATCCGCCAAACAAGCCGCCGCCTGCGGGAGAAGAACGATACTGACATACTGCGCCAAACAAGTGTGACGACTGCATCCGGTGAGCTTACCCTTGCTGGGCTTTATGCGCTCGCAAGTTACCCGCAGGGGCCACGCCCAGCGCTCGCTGCAACCGCAGCCGTCATCCTTCCGGCAGATGCTCCCGGGCGGCACCAAAACCTGCAAACTTTTGATGGGCCCCTCCCCCGAAATGCTCAGCGATATGCTCCGCTGGACGGAAAGGAACCTGCCAACCACCGCATACTATGGGGACGACGGCAACCTCAGGAACGCTCCCATCATTCCACTTGCTATGGTGCGAGAGATTATCGCTAATGCGCTCGTACACCGGAATTTAGGGCCCTACACCTTAGGGCTGGGTAAAAGCGTTCAGATGCGAATCCTGCCGGATCGCCTCGTGATCGAAAGCCCCGGAGGCGTTATCGGGCTGTCTATACACCAGCTGGAAAGCTCAGAGCATGCGCAAGCCGCAGTGAACCAGCGTCTCTACAATATTGTGCGTCATCTGCGCACCCCCGACGGAGCCCAAGTGATTGAGGGCGAAGGCGGTGGAATCCGTGAGGTTCTTGAACTTGCGCGCGCCTATCAGCTGCCCAAACCGCAATTCATCAATACGGGCGTCAAATTCAAGGTCATTATTTCTTTCCTGAAACACCACTCAGCCGTGTGATACCTGAAGTATCTCGGCGCTCGTATAGTGCCCCTGATACGGCAACAGAACTTCCCCGGCCCCACGAGCCAGAACCTGGCGCTGTATATCCAACACTAAAATCGCTGAAGAACGCCCAGGTGGTCATGGATGCTTTTGAGGGGCAAGACCGATCCGTCACCGAAATTTCGCGGCTCACCGGACTAACGGCGCGACAGGTACGCTACGTCCTTCACGCACTTATGCGTGAAGGATACGTGGAAATGGACGCATCGGCGGGCCCACGGAACACGGTGTATCGTCTCATCACACCATAACTACCGTGAATCGCCCTAGGACGGGTTTTCTGCGGAAATGGCTAAACGACAGCATACAACAGAGAAGGACAACACATGCAACATGGACGGCAGGGGCGGCTGCATCCGGCGGTGGGGAAGGCTCGCCGGGAACTGGCTCGCGCGCTGACGAACCTGCTGGGTGAAGGCGCCATCAAGGGGACCGGGCGTGCGCGGCGAGGCTCGACCGTATCGCAGCAGGGCGCAGAAACCGAGAAGCCCCTCGTGCTGGTTGCGTGCAGCGGCGGGCCAGATTCGCTCGCGCTTGCCTGTATTGCCGCGCATTTTGCGCGTCGTTCCGATGTGCGTGTGGGCGCCGTCGTGGTCGATCACGGACTGCAAGCCGACTCCGCCGAGGTTGCCGCATCCACCGCAGAAACCCTCACGAACCTGGGGCTGCACCCTGTACTCACGGAGCGCGTGCAGGTTTCGCAGGGCAGCATGGGCCCCGAAATGGCGGCGCGAACCGCCCGGTACGGCGCCTTTGAACGTGCGGTGCATAATACCGGCGCACGGGCTGTTCTGCTGGGGCATACCCTTGACGACCAGGCGGAAACCGTGCTCCTGGGGCTTGGGCGCGGTTCGGGCACACGCTCCCTCGCCGGAATGCCGCCCGTGCGCATCGAAAACGGAGTCACCTACCTGCGGCCTTCCTCGCGCTGCGCCGCGCCGACATGCTGAATATTTGCGAAGCCGAAGGGGTCGCCCCCTGGAACGACCCCACCAACACCGACCAGACGCTCATGCGCGCGCGCATTCGGCACACTATCCTACCGTTCCTGCAAGAGCATCTAGGTGGGGATGTGGCACTCTCCCTGGCGCGAACCGCCGCAGTCGCCGGGCCTGATGCCGAATATTTGGATGCGCTCGCCGCCGCCGAGTACGCCCGCCTGAAGCTGCCCGCCGGGGTTCATCTGCCTAACATCCCCGGGGCTGATACGGTGCCCGGCAACCACTCCACGGATGCTGTCCCCGAAGAACCCGCCCCCGTCGTTATTGCCCTGAACCGCGCGGAAACGGCGGCGCTGCACCCTGCCCTTCGGATGCGCGTGCTCGCCCTGGCGACCCGCGCCGCGCAGGGGGAGAACCCCGGATTTGAGCGGCTGCAGGCGCTTGACGAGTTCGTCGCCGAGCACGCCACCGCCGGGCCGGTGCAGCTGCCCGGGCATGTGAGCGCCTACCGCCGCCGCAAGGTACACGACCCCCGCACCGACACCCGCGTGGATGCGCTCGTGCTTCTGGGCCGAAGCGCCTTGTGAGTGGCTCATTGGCCCCGCCCAGGTACGGCTTTTCGCTGCGGAGGTTGGGGAATCTGTACACCCTGAAGATCATGAGTGGTTATACCTTACACTTTGCTGACGGTGGCCCTACCAGCCAAGCCCTGGTACTTGGCGTGTTTGGCGAGGTGTGCTTAACCAGTAGGGTTTAAGTAATACTTAAAGCGAACCAAGAAAATATACCCACCTCGGGGTGCAACCTCGGGGCGGGTGCGGCGTGAAGACGCCCCGGCGAGAAAGAAGAATCCGTGCAGGCTCAAGACGTGCAGGACGATCTGAAGAACGTACTCTTCACAAGGGAAGAGATTAATGCGAAAGTTGCCGAGCTGGCGGCGCGCATCGACGAAGATTACGAAGGCAAAGACGTGCTCCTTGTGGGGGTTCTCAAGGGTGCCATTATGGTGATGGCAGACCTGTCCCGCGCGCTCAAGGGGCATTACACGATGGACTGGATGGCGGTTTCCTCGTATGGGTCCGGCACGAAATCCTCAGGTGTGGTTCGTATCCTCAAAGACCTTGATACTGACCTGACCGGTCGGAACGTGCTGATTGTTGAAGACATTATTGATTCCGGGCTGACGCTGGCGTGGCTGCAGCAGAACCTGATGTCCCGCGGCGCCGCGTCCGTTGAAATCTGCGCCCTGCTACGCAAGCCGAAGGCGGTTAAGACCGACGTAGAGGTCAAATACGTGGGCTGGGATATCGACCCCGAATTCGTGGTTGGTTACGGGCTTGATTTCGCTGAGAAATACCGCAACCTGGACTGCGTGGCGACCCTGCACCCGCACGTGTACTCCTAAAACCCGGTTGTGCGTGGTGTGCGCACAAGACTTTTGGTGCCCGCGCATCCTGATGAAAATTCTGGATGCGTGGGCACGCTTATGTCTGCACGCAGAGCTTCTTGAAACTGTGCGTCACCGCTTAGCCAATCCGCAGCCAGGGGTAAAGGTCTCCCTTGATGAGCTATGAGTTAGAGTTCGACCCGCGTGCTCTTCAAGAATGGTGGAAATTAGATTTCGTGTTTGTGCGCATACCCCATCCCCGAGCCCTTTTAGCCTTGAGGGGAACTGCCGCTGATGCGGGCGTTCCTTGACGGGGGTACGGTACATTTAAAGTTGCATCTTTTTACCGTCACGGAATGCTCCGGTATGCTGTGGCGCGTACACGGCAGCCTAGCACATGTAAGGATTAAGCGTTGGCGCAAAAACCCAATAATTCCCCTGAGAATCGGGACGGCTGGCTTAATAAGCTGATCTTCACCCCATGGTTGTGGGTGATTGTTGGTGCCCTCATTCTTGTCGCGATTTTCGCGCCGTCAACCTTCGGCTCGGGGAGCCGGCAGGTTGATACGAACGTGGGTATTCAGCTGTTAAACGAGCACAAGGTCAAAAGCGCAAAAATTTATGATGGCGACCAGCGCGTAGACCTGCAGCTGCATGAGGACTACAAGCAGGGCAGGGATAACTACGGTAAAACCGTCAAGTTCTACTATGTGCAGCCGCGCGCCCATGACGTAGTGAACGCCATGAACGGTGCCGGGCTGGAAAGCTACACGGACCAGCCGGTGGAGAGTAATTTCTTCGGTTCTCTCCTCTCCCTGTTCGCGCCTCTGCTGATTTTTGGTTTATTCTTCTGGTTCATGGCTGGGCGCATCGGCGGCGGCTCATCGGTGCTGTCGTTCTCAAAGTCGCGCGCGAAGAAGTTCAACAAAGACAACCCGACCGTGCGTTTCTCCGATGTCGCCGGTGTTGATGAGGCACTGGCTGAGCTTGAAGAGGTGCGCGAGTTCCTTGCGGAACCCGAAAAGTTCACCCGGCTAGGCGCTAAGATCCCTAAGGGTGTGCTGCTGTACGGCCCTCCCGGCACCGGTAAGACCCTGCTCGCGAAAGCTGTTGCGGGCGAGGCCGGGGTGCCGTTCTACTCGATTTCCGGTTCTGACTTTGTGGAGATGTTCGTGGGTGTGGGTGCATCCCGTGTGCGTGACCTGTTCAAGGAAGCGAAGTCTAACCCCGCCGCGATCGTCTTCGTGGACGAGATCGACGCTGTCGGTCGCCGCCGCGGCGTCGGCATGGGCGGCGGCAACGACGAGCGCGAGCAGACCCTTAACCAGCTGCTGGTTGAGATGGACGGCTTCGACGGCAACTCCAGCGTGATCGTGATCGCCGCGACTAACCGCCCGGATGTGCTCGACCCCGCCCTGCTGCGCCCGGGTCGTTTCGACCGCCAGATCGGTGTGGACGCGCCCGATATGAAGGGCCGCCAGCGCATCCTTGAGGTCCACGCCGCCGGTAAGCCGATCGACCGTCGCGTCGATTTGGGGCAGGTCGCTAAAGCGTACCCCCGGTTTCACGGGTGCAGACTTTGGCGAACGTGATGAACGAGGCGGCCCTGCTGACCGCCCGCGATAACGGCAACGTGATTGATGACCGCGCTATTGATGAGGCTATCGACCGTGTAATGGCGGGCCCGCAGCGTGCTTCGCGCATCATGAATGAGCACGAGCGTAAGGTGACTGCGTACCATGAGGGCGGTCACGCACTGTGGCTGCCGCCCTGCGCAACTCCGCGCCGGTTACCAAGATTACGATTCTGCCGCGTGGCCGTGCACTGGGTTACACGATGGTAATGCCGCAGGACGATAAGTACTCGACCACACGCCACGAGCTACTGGACCAGATGGCCTATGCGATGGGTGGCCGCGCGGCTGAGGAAATCGTATTCCACGATCCTTCCACGGGTGCCGCGAACGATATTCAGAAGGCAAGCGATACCGCGCGCAAGATGGTGACCGACTACGGTATGAGCGCCCTGCTGGGGTCGGTGAAGCTTGGCAGCGACGACACCGAACCGTTCATGGGCGGCGATCCTTCGGCGGCACGTAACTACTCTGACGCGACCGCCTACAAGATCGACACCGAGGTGCGTAAACTTCTGGAAGAAGCTCATGATGAGGCCTTCCAGATTCTCGTGGAGAACCGCGATGTGCTTGACCGCCTGGCGTTTCGCCCTGCTGGAGAAAAGAGACCCTGCTGGAGAACGAGATCGCGGAGATTTTCAAGGATGTTCGTAAGCGCCCCGAACGCGAGCACTGGTACTCCAAGGAAGGCCGCGAACGTACCGATATTCCGCCGGTGAAAGCCCCGAGCGAGCTCAAAGCCCAAAGCGGAAGCACAGCAGAAGCAGCAGGAACTTACCGGCTCTGCCCAGGAGCCTCCCACCGCCCCCACCAAACAGGCGGCAGTAGGTGACACGCCTGTGACTTCAACCGTGCCAGCAGACACCCCCGGGCCGGATAGCTCACCGGAAGAAGACCCGACCGTGGCCATCCCCCCGCAGCGTGGACAGGACCGGGCCGGGGCGTCTCAGCAGCCCCCGTACCGCAGCCCGTACAACCCGCAGAACCGCCCCGGGCAGAACGGCCCGAACCGGCAGAACCCCCACGGAGGCTCAGATGAGCGAGGCTAACGGCTCGGCGGTGGATAAGCCGCGCATTGAGGCGGCGGTGCGGGAAATCCTGCTGGCAATCGGTGAAGACCCTGACCGTGACGGTTTGCAGGACACCCCGGCGAGAGTGGCTCGCGCCTACGAGGAGTTCTTCTCGGGTCTGCACGCCGACCCCGCCGATGTGCTGGGCACGACCTTCGATATTGCCCATTCCGAGATGGTGCTGGTGAAGGATATCCCGTTCTACTCCACGTGCGAGCATCACCTAGTGCCTTTCCACGGGGTGGCGCATGTTGGGTACATTCCCGGGGCTGACGGCAAGGTGACGGGGCTGAGCAAGCTGGCGCGGGTGCTTGAGGTTTATGCGCGTCGCCCCCAGGTGCAGGAGCGGCTGACCACGCAGGTGGTGGAGGCGCTGGAGGAGCACCTAAACCCACGCGGTGCGATCGTTGTGATTGAGGCCGAGCATATGTGCATGTCGATGCGCGGCGTGCGCAAACCCGGCGCGAAAACCGTCACGAGTGCGGTGCGCGGGCAACTCAAGAACGCGGCAACTCGTGCCGAGGCGATGAGCCTAATCTTCTCGAAGCAGTAGCTTTCGACCCAGCTGCTTTGCTCATACGCGGGCAGGTGAGGTGCTCCGAGCCTTTCGGACACGCCTTACCTGCCCGCGTTAGTACTTTGGTGGGTTGGTAATCCCAGCTGTGCCGGAATATAAAACATGGGTGGGCATCTTCGGAGTATGTGACGACGTGGAGGGCACACACCCTAAATATCCTTTATTATTAAGAAGTGAGTTCTGGGATGTAGTCTGAGGAAAGAGGAACTTATGGCTACTACTGATAAGAAGGATGAGGATAAAGAAAAACTTCGAGCGTATAAGTTCCGTCTTGACCCAAATCAAGCTCAGACTATCGCTCTCTATCAGGCCGCCGGTGCGGCTCGGTATACATACAATATGCTCACCGCATATAACTTGGAAGTTAATAGACTTCGTGATGAGTATTGGAAGAAACGCCATGATGAGGGTATCTCCGACGCAGATATTAAAAAAGAACTTAATGCGCTTGCCAAAGAAGATAAACGCTATAAGCAGTTAAAGTACGGAGCATTTGGAACCCAATATTTGACTCCTGAGAAAAAACGTCATGAACAAGCCGAACACCGTATTGAAAATGGCGAAGATCCGTCAGTTGTGTGGAATCAAGAGACGGAGCGGTCGGCTAATCCGTGGCTTCATACCGCAAATCAGCGAGTGCTGGTGAGTGGTCTGCAAAATGCGAGTGATGCTTGGGACAATTTCTGGGCTTCCCGTACGGGTAAACGTGCTGGGCGTCTGGTGGGTACGCCGCGTTTCAAGAAGAAAGGTGTTTCGCGGGATTCTTTTACGGTTCCGGCAGCGGAAAAGATGGGCGCTTACGGCACCGCGTATCTGCGAGGGGAACCTGCCTACAAGCAGGGGCGACGTAAGATTACAGACTATCGTCATGTGCGGTTATCTTATCTAGGTACTATACGCACCTTTAACTCGACCAAGCCACTAGTGAAAGCGGTTGCAGCTGGCGCTAAGATTCGTAGCTATACGGTCTCTCGGAATGCTGACCGCTGGTATGTATCTTTCTTAGTGAAGTTTTCGGAGCTATACGTCGTTCTGCAACAAAGCGTGCTCGTGCTGCTGGTTCTGTAGGTGTTGATTTAGGAGTTAAGTACCTGGCATCACTTTCAGATTCCGAGGCTCCACAACGCTTCCCGAATCTAAAATTTGTCGAAGGGCTGCCTAGCCTTGAGAACCCGCGCTGGAGTGAGGCAAGCTCGCGACGGTTGCATAAGCTACAGTGTGCTCTAGCACGTTCTCAGAAAGGGTCGAATCGACGTTCTCGTTTAGTGAAGCAGATAGCTCGGTTGCACCATATGACGGCGTTGCGTCGTGAGTCGAATCTGCATCAGCTGACGAAAAAACTTGCTACCGGGTATACCCTGGTAGGGTTTGAAGATTTGAATGTTTCCGGTATGACCGCCTCTGCGAAGGGGACAGTTGAGAACCCGGGGAAGAATGTTGCCCAAAAGTCTGGTTTGAACCGGGTAGTTTTGGATGCGGCATTCGGCGTGTTCCGTAACCAGCTGGAGTATAAGGCTGTCTGGTATGGTTCTGCGTTTGAGAAGGTTAACCGTTATTTTGCTTCGTCGCAGACGTGTTCGGAGTGCGGGAGGAAAGCGAAAACCAAGCTGACTCTGCGCGACCGTGTCTTCGACTGTGCGCACTGCGGGAATATGATGGACCGTGATTTTAACGCGGCTGTCAATATTCGCCGTGAGGCGCAGAGGCTTTTTGACGAAAAACTCGCCTCAGAAGATGGGGAGAGTCTAAACGGACGTGGAAGTCGAGGCGCTCTTCGGGGTGCTGAGACTGTGGAAGCGTCAAGACCACCTGCGAGTCATCGTAGAGGGTCACCGTAGATGAGTAATCATCTGCCCATCCATTGCATTATGCACGCAACTGAATAGAGTTTTGCAGACATGCGGACGTTATACCTAGTCAGCAAGCGTCTGCCCCGCGTGTGCATGGGTGGTTCCGCGAGCTGATCGACGGTGAGGAAGTCGTGCTGGTCTGCCCCGCGTGTGCATGGGTGGTTCCCAGTTTGTACAGCGCCCTTCCTTACTCCTTCGTGTCTGCCCCGCGTGTGCATGGGTGGTTCGCCGGTGCGGGGTTCTATATTAAGGGCACCAAGGTCTGCCCCGCGTGTGCATGGGTGGTTCCAGGAAGAGAACTTTATGGCCAGCCTAGCAGCCGTCTGCCCCGCGTGTGCATGGGTGGTTCCTGAGATGCCTGCTGCGACCATGGTGTCGCCGCGTCTGCCCCGCGTGTGCATGGGTGGTTCCTATCCGCGCTGCTATGGGCCGGGAAAACAGCGGTCTGCCCCGCGTGTGCATGGGTGGTTCCAGCTCCAGAAAATGCGTGCTGAAAAAGCATCGGTCTGCCCCGCGTGTGCATGGGTGGTTGCGAGCGGTGTACTGCCTAAGCCGATGGTGGATAGTTTGCCCTGCGTGTGCATGGGTGGTTCCCACCCCAATTAGCGACCCACTGATCAATATCCGTCTGCCCCGCGTGTGCATGGGTGGTTCCGAACCGGAGTTGTCACCGAGAGATACGCCATCGTCTGCCCCGCGTGTGCATGGGTGGTTCCGAACCGGAGTTGTCACCGAGAGATACGCCATCGTCTGCCCCGCGTGTGCATGGGTGGTTCCGATAGAACCCTGAGGGCGCCTCACCGCCAGCGGTCTGCCCCGCGTGTGCATGGGTGATTCTTCAGGTGAGGGTAGCGGGCCTATCGACTCACAGTCTGCCCCGCGTGTGCATGGGTGGTTCCCTATTCTTCTCCCTGAGCTTTCGCGTAAAATGAGGTAGGTAGAAGATAGGTGTTGGGGGAGTGCTGATGTCTCAGAGCGATATGTTTGATCTTGATAAGCGGTGGCCTGATCTTTTTGACAGGCTTGACCCCGCGCAGCGCCGCTCAGTAATACAAACCTTGGCGAGTTCCTGGCTTGAGGGGGATCGCCCTGACCGTGAAGATGTCAAGGATTTGTTGATCTATCCTGTGGTGTTATTAGCGAGGAAGAGTACTCAAGGCGCTCTCTTGAAAAGGCACGTCGCATTGAGGCTAAGAATAAAGCAGAGAAATTATCGTGACAGTTTTTGATACCTGGGAGTCCTATCTTTATCCTCCGCCAGATGACAAGACGCTACGAAATTTGGTGGGGATTCGTGATCCTCAAGCACTAGAACAGTATGAGTACCGAGAAACACGGAAGCGTGGAGAACAGCTAAAGGCTGACCCCTCCCTCATTGAGCACACCTATGATGCTGACCATGTGCGCGCTATCCATAGGTACCTTTTTCAGGATGTGTATGAGTGGGCTGGGGATTACCGCACACAGAACATGTTCAAGGGTGGGCGGTTTGTCCCATTCGCAAGCGTGAACGGGGGTGAAATAGACCGGTATCTCAACACAACGCACCATATTGTTACCACAACTGACTGGGCACAGTTAGGCCGTGACGAGTTCAGCCACGCAGCCGCCGCAGTTTTTGCGAACTTGAACCAGGCGCACCCTTTCCGGGAGGGAAACGGCCGGACGTCGCGGGTTTTTATGGACCATGTGGCGCAGAATTCTAAGTTTGATTTGGACTATTCGCGTGTGAGCCCTAAAGACTGGAATATGGCGTCTATGTTGAGCGGCCCCGATCTGGGTAAGTATGAGGTGGTGCCGGGATCGCTGGTTCCTGTTTCAGGCGATAGCTACCAGGCGCGAACCGGAGGTTTCCGCACCATCCGAGGCAAACACCGTAATGCGGCAGATGCGCTCGAAAATAGGTGAGGTGAAGAAAGGCTATGCCCCATCACCTCAGGGCCAACCGCAGAAAAACCAGCAGCGGCAAACCCCGCAGCAGCCGTACCGGCCTAAACGCGGGTATGGTGATCGGCGTCCAGGGATGGGGCTGTAGGAAATAGGGGCCTAGGGATCAGAATAAAGGGCACTTTAGAGGTGTCTTAGGCACGCATATCAAGGAGGTCTTATGAATCAGAAGCTAGATGAGCTATACGGTTATATTCAGGTGTCAGCTCCTGAGGTTTTTCACGAGCTGTTCCGTGCTGAAGAAAATCCTGAGAAACGGGAATTCTATTTAGCGTTGTTCAACTATAGTTTGCAGTCGCGTCAGCGGCGGATTATTGCTGAAGAAAAGTTTGTAATATAGTATGGTAAACCCACAGTATATTATTGTTGCTGGCGTTAATGGAGCTGGTAAGAGTTCTCTATATCGTGTGTACCCTCACCTGTTTTATCAAACCCGTCGCATAAATGCTGATGAGCGGCTACAAGCTAACAATGGCGATTGGCACAACCCTGCAGATGCCGCAAAAGCTATGCGTGATACTCTTCAGGATTTGCAGCGATCTCTCGCAGATAGAGAATCTATCCATCAAGAGACCACCTTGGCAGGCTCGGCAAAATCGTTTCAAAATCTCATCGACAAAGCCCACGCGCAAGGTTACGAAGTGACAATGTTATACCTAACGATTGATAGCGCTGATCATGCAATTGAACGGGTAGCAGATCGTGTCAAGAAAGGAGGACACGGCGTGAACCCTGAAGACATTAGGCGACGTTACGATAGTTCTCACGCAAACCTTGAGAAACTCGCACCTAGGGTAGAAAATCTTTTGATTTTTAATAATACTAAGAATTTTTCCTTAGTATATGAACGTATAGGCGAATCTGTTAGGTTCGATAACAGTGATCACCTGGGTCTCACCCTAAAGAAACCAGAAATAAGTCCTAGCTCAAAGCTTTCTCTCGAAGAGCAACATCAGCGTATTCGGTACATAATGGATACTACATTTGGGGGGGTTTCCTCTGCACGACAGGTCTCGTACCTCCCCTTCTAATTCTAAGGATTGTGCCTCTGAAGCGTCTCATTTCACTAGGCGGCAAACCCCGCAGCAGCCGTACCGGCCTAAACGTGGTTATGGTGATCGGCGTCCAGGGATGGGGTTGTAGATAACACGTTGAGGCTGTATAAGTAAGTATTTTGCTAGTAGTTCCCTCGTTTGCGGCAAAATCGCTGGAAATAATCGGCGATATAGCCACAGTGAGCAAGTTACGCCAATAAGGGCGGGCACAGCTTAGAGGCAGATAGCCATGTCCTGCTCATGTAGCTCTGGCCCAAAGGACCGGTCTACCTTTGTGTCACCCGTTAGCTGCCAGCCCTGCCGCTCGTAGAAGCTGATGGCGCGGGAATTTCCCTCTAAAACCCAGAGATGCGCGCGCTCGCACCCCCATACAGCAAAGGTGCTGAGTGCATGGCTCATGAGGGCGTGTCCAATACCCTGCCCGAGGGCATCTGGGTCTATATAGAGTGAGTGGAGTCTTCCGACCATCTCCCCGCCCGGAGTAGCCCTTTCGGGGCGGTCAGCATTGTTGGGTGCCGCGCTGAAATGGCAGAATCCCAGTACCGCATCGTCGCGTACCGCGAGCATAAACGACCGTTTTTCACCGTCGTTCGTTCCCTGCACGGACGCTAAATCATTGGGCGGCAAGTTTTGGGGAAGCTGACTGAGGTACCCGTGCATCCTCTCGGTGTCTTCCGTGATGTTGAGCGAATCGAGGTAACCCTGCGGTACCAAGCCCTGATAAGCGAACCGCCACCCCAGAACACGGATGCGCGCTATTTCTTGCGCATCGTTGGGGGCGGCGGGTCGAATTGTGAGGGCATCCGGCATAGCTTAATCCTAACGGATGTGAAGATCCGCCTTCCCCAGCTGCCATAAAATGGAAGGCCCCAAGATACCGAATAAATCACAGTGCCCGGGGCCGTCATCAGTGCTTAATAATTGCATGATTTATACGGATTTAGTTTTGTTGTTTCTGCGGTGAGAGTATGCTGGGATTATTCGCGCCCGGCGCGGGTTTTCCGCTAACCGCGCCGGGGCGCGCATCACATGTGTACGTACAAGGGAGAATGCTGTGACTATGAAGACCGGCGCCTGGGTTTTAGCTCTACTCGCTATTGCGGGGCTGATCGCTGTTGTGCTCATTGACGGGCCGCTACGCTGGCTGCGTTCGGGGGAACCCTCATGACCGGGTTTATTGCCCTGGGGCTGGTAGTGGTTTTGGCGCTCGGCTGGGGCGAGAATAAGCCCGCAGAAATCAACGATTAGGCGCTCGTTGAGGCCGCGAGAGGCGGATCTTATGCCGATAGAGGTGGTCGGCTGCATCCGCTTCTCGCGTGATAGCTGAAAGCGGGGGGCGGTTGGTGCGCATCCGTTAGGATTAAATCATGCACGCAATGATGAGCCCGCAGCCCCCCGCACACCTGCCCTGCGACGCCGCAGCCGCCGAGCGAACCCTGGTGATGGGAATCCTGAACGTCACCCCCGATTCCTTCAGCGACGGCGGCGAACACTACACCGCGAACGACGCTTTCACCCACGCGCAACGCATGATCGCCCAAGGCGCAGACATTATTGATGTGGGTGGCGAATCCACCCGGCCCGGTGCGGTGCGCATCAGTGTTGAAGAGGAACTTCGGCGCATCCTGCCCGTGATCGAGGGGCTTGCCGAAACCGGTATCACCATCAGCGTAGACACCATGAACGCAGCGACCGCCCGCGCCGCCGTAGCCGCCGGGGCGCACATCATTAACGACGTTTCGGGCATGAGCGTGAGCGATGAGATGATACAGACCGTCGCCGAGCTGGGCGTACCCTATATTCTGATGCACGCGCGAGGCACCTCAACCACAATGGATGCGCTCGCCGCCTACCCGCGCGGCACCGTCACCGAGGTGCTGGACGAGCTCGCCGCCCTGCGTGATCGCCTAGTTACCGCTGGTGTTCATGCTGAGAACATTATTCTTGACCCCGGGCTGGGGTTTGCGAAGGGCGGTATGCAGGATTGGGAACTGCTCGCCGCCCTTGGGCAGCTGCACGCGCTGGGGCATCGGGTACTAATCGCCGGTTCGCGTAAGCGTTTTTGGCGAATGCGCTGAACGCTGCGGATGCGGCGCGCACCAAAACCCAGAATCCCGCCGCGAGCGCGAACACCGTGCCCGGCCAAATGCCGCCAGCACGCGCCCCCGAAGACCGTGATGCCGCATCCGCCGCTCTCTCTGCACTCGTGGCGGCCCAGGGAGTGTGGGGGGTCCGCGTGCACAATGTGCCCCCCACGGTGGATGCCGTGACCGTGGCGAATACTTTACGCACTGTTACCCGCACCAAACAGACCTAAAATTATGTACCAGTATTCACATCAGCTAAGGAACACCATGCCGAACCCAGCGCACGCCTATGCCTCCTGCGACCGTATTACCCTGACCGGTGTTGCCGCCGTGGGTTTTCACGGAGCGCTTGATTTTGAGAAACGTGAAGGTCAGCCCTTCATCGTAGATACGGTTTTATACACCGACTTCACGCAGGCTGCTGCAACCGACGACCTCGCCCAAACCACGAACTATGCGGAAGTTGCCGAGATTATCCGCACGCATATTCTGGGGGAGTCCCTCGATCTGATTGAGACTCTTGCCGTGCGTATCGCCCAGAATATTCTGGACGAATGCGCGTATGTGCATGCCCTTGAGGTGACCGTCAATAAACCGAAGGCCCCGATTGAGGTGACCTTCGGGAACGTGGCAGTGACCGTATTCCGGGAGCGTGAAGGCACACAGTCTCAGGGCGGAAAGGGTGCAGGCGCGCGTGGGTAATGTACCGAACACGAACCAATCGCACCACGCGCCCGGCATGGACGCGTTAGCGCATACGGCGGTGCTGGCCCTAGGGTCAAACCTGGGCGAGAGCGAAACCACGTTAGAGCAGGCCGCCGCCGACCTCGTGCATCTTAGCGGGGGTGCAGTGCGGCTAGTAGGCGCCTCCGGGCTGTATGTGACGGAACCGGTAGGCGGCCCCGCCGACCAACCGGACTATATCAACGCCATCCTTGAAGTGCGCACAAGCCTTGATCCCTACGCGCTGTTAGCGCTGTGCCAGCAGGTGGAGGTGCATCATCACCGGGTGCGGCTTGTGCGATGGGGCCCGCGCACTCTCGATATTGACGTTATTACCTATGACGACCTCGTCAGCGACGACCCGGTTCTGACGCTGCCGCATCCGCGTGCGCATGAGCGCGCTTTCGTGCTGGTTCCGTGGGAACAGGCAAACCCGCAGGCGCAGCTGATGGTGCGCACCGCATCCGGCTGGGCTAATAGGGCGGTTGCGGAGCTGGCGCGTGAGGTGAGTGCGGCTGACTCGCACGCCAACGTTAATGCTGTCAAACTGCTGCGGCCCATGAATTTATGCCGGAGGAAGCCTGAACCCCCTCGGACGGGCTACCCTTAACTAAGGAGAGTCGCCGCCTAGAGATGAAAGTGAGGGTCTATGAAGCCTATCCCTCTGCGGATTATTCTGCTGTGCGCGGCGCTGGGAGTGATAGCTGCCGTTGCTGTGAACAGTATACTTGTGAGCTCCGGCGGCGGTGAGATTGTGATGTCGCCGGTGGTGATCGTGGTGTGCCTGTGCATGGGCGGCGGCGCCCTGTGGCTGGGGTTTCAGGTGGCCCGCTGGCGCAATATTGAAACCCGCGCGAAAGCGAAAAACATGAACCCGGTGGCGGCTGCCCGGGTGCTGGCGTACGCGCAGGGCTCAATTCTCACGGGTGCTTCTCTTACCGGGTGGATGCTGGGGCTTCTCATCTATCAGCTTTCGCTGGTGAGTGCGCGCGGGGTGACGGGCGTTTTGTGGGTGACGGGTGCGAACCTTGTGGGCGCCGCGGCGCTTTTGGCGATGGGTATTTGGGCGCAGTACCTGTGCCGTATTCCGCCGGATGATCCGGACGGTAATTCGTCTTCGGGCGGGTCGAATTCGGGTAAGCTTGCCGCTGACGGGTACTCCCGGGTGAGCGATCAGCAGTAGAGGGTATGTATGGCGCAGCTTCCGCACTTTGAGAGCGATTCTTCCACGCACGAGGGCGAAGGAACGGTGACCGCGACCGAGGGCGAGTAGGCTGGTGCGTCTGACGATCTGCACCGCCGGGGCGGCCGCCTCCTCAGCGCCCTTGAGCCGCCAACAATGTGTGTTTAGGAATATCACTGGCACACCGTAAAAATCAGTGAATATACTTGATAGTGTGACCATGAACCATCTCAAACCCGCACGCTTGGGTATCGGTATTGTCAGTGCCGGCAAAGTTGGTGCGGTACTCGGTGCCGCCCTGCGCTCGGCGGGGCACGCCATTGTCGGTGTGCGCGCTGAGTCTGATGCGTCAGCTGAGCGCGCCGAGAACCTGCTGCCGGGCATACCCGTGCTGCCCACTGAGCAGATTATTGAACGAAGTGAACTTGTGCTTCTGGCTGTTCCTGATGATGCGCTCCAACCTGTTATTGAGGGCATCGCCGCGGGGGGCATGGTCAGCCCCGGGCAGCTGTTTGTGCACACCTCCGGGCGGCACGGTGCCGGAGTGTTTAAGCCACTCACCGAGCAGGGGGCTATTGGCCTTGCCGTGCACCCAGCCATGACGTTCACGGGGCTTTCCCTCGATGTGCAGCGCCTCAACGGGGCCAGTTTCGCGGTGACCGGCCCGGCTCCTTTTATCCCTATCGCCCAGGCGCTCGTCGTTGAGATGGGCGGTGAACCCGTGCATATTGCCGAGGCTGACCGCGCCCTCTACCACGCCGCTTTAGCGCACGCCGCAAACCACCTGGTGACCATTATGGGGCAGTCCCAGCAGGCGCTGGCATCTATCGGTGTTGAAGACCCATCCCACTATTTGGGGCCGCTGGTGCGTGCCGCCCTTGATAATGCGCTCGCGGCGGGTGAAACTGCGCTCACCGGGCCTGTTATTCGGGGCGACTCGGGGACCGTTACCGAACATTTGCGGGCCCTGCGGGAGTACGCCGAACAAGAAAATACGCGAGATATAGCTGACTCTTACGCGGAATTGGTAAAATCGACCGCAAAAAGGGCGCATAATAGAGGTTTGTTAAACGATGAACAACTGGGGCGGGTTGAAAGCACCTTGACTGAGCATACCTCGTTCATGGATACCACCGACCCCGCCCCTCAGACAAGGAGTTCTCGTCATGACTGAGATAACGAAACCCCTGGTAGTGAAGACCATTGCAGAGTTTCGCGCCGCTATTGCTGAGGCGCTGGTTGCTGCGCAAGAGAAGCTGGATGCGCAGGCGCGGGCCGCGGCCGCCGAAAATGGTACTGCGGTTGAGTACACGGATGCGTCGCTGGGCTATGTGCCGACCATGGGTGCCCTCCACCACGGCCACGCTAATCTGATGCGCCGTGCCCGCGAACAGAACGAGGTGGTCGCCATCTCCGTATTCGTGAACCCACTCCAGTTTGGCCCGGACGAAGACTACGAGAAGTACCCGCGAGCCCTGGAAGCTGATGTTGAGCTTGCCGCTCATGTAGGCGTCGATATTGTGTTTCGCCCCTGAGGTTGAAGAAATGTACCCGGATGGTGAGCCGCTGGTCCGTATTTCGAGCGGCGAACTGGGGTCACGGTTTGAGGGCGCGACCCGCCCCGGCCACTTTTGATGGTGTGCTGACTGTGGTTAATAAGTTCTTCAATATTATTGGTTCAGCGACCGGCGGCCACAGAGTGAACGCCTACTTTGGTCAGAAGGATGCGCAGCAGTTCTTGCTGGTTCAGCGTATGGTGCGCGATTTTAACCATGACGTGACCCTGCGGGCGGTCGCTATCGTGCGTGAGGACAATGGTTTGGCACTGTCCTCACGGAACGAGTTCCTCTCGGATGATGAGCGTGAGGCGGCCCTGGTGATTTCCCGTACCCTGGCACTGCTGCGTGAGCACTCGCTCAACCGCGGGTTTGAGGGTATCGACCTTGACGGTGCTCGGGAACGCATTAACGCGACCCCCGGGGTGCGGCTGGATTATTTGGAGCTGGTGGATCCGAATAACTTTAACGCCCCCACCAGCGAGTCTGAGCGGGTGCTGGCCCTAGTTGCCGCATATGTTGGACAGACTCGCCTCATCGATAATATGGATTTACGTTAGGTTAGTCTTTACCGCATCAGCCCACACAGCCCGTGTGGGCGCTTCGCGGTTTAAGACGCAATATTTTTCAGCAGAGATACAACAGGTAGGTATTCCCCTTGAGTAACGAGCAGAACGCCGCACCGGCGATCGCAGATATGTCAGACCAGATGCAGATTCGCCTTGAGAAGCGTGCTAAGCTGCTCGAATCCGGGCGCCAGGCGTACCCTGTGGGCCTGTTGGATGCTCAGGGCGGGCGTATCGCACCGGACCATATTGCGGATGTGCGCGCCGAGTACGACCCGAAATTAGAAGCTGGCGAGCTCACCGCAGGGGACGAGACCGACCACGTGGTGAACGTTGCGGGCCGTGTGGTGTTCGTGCGCAATACCGGTAAACTCTGCTTTCGCATCCCTGCAGGCGGGTACGAATGGCGACCGCATTCAGGCGATGCTCTCGCTCAATGAGGTTGGTGAACAGTCGCTTGCCGACTGGAAATCCCTGGTGGATTTGGGCGATCACGTGTATGTGACCGGTCGCGTGGTGGTCTCTCGCCGCGGCGAACTGTCGATTATGGTGCGTGAGTGGAGGATGGCCGCGAAGTCGATTCGCCCCATGCCCGTGCTGCATAAGGATTTGAACGAGGAAACTCGGGTGCGCCGCCGCTACCTGGACCTGATGGTTCGTCCCGAGGCACGTGAGCTGGTGAAGAAGCGCGCCCTGATTACCCGCACTGTGCGCCGCGTACTGGAAGATCACGGCTATATTGAGCTGGAAACCCCGGTGCTGCAGCTGGTGCACGGCGGCGCGACGGCTCGTCCGTTCCGCACCCATCTGAATGCCTTCGACCAGCCTATGACGATGCGCATCGCCACCGAGCTGCCGCTCAAGCGTGCCGTGGTGGGCGGTATTGAGCGCGTCTACGAAATTGGTCGCGTATTCCGCAACGAGGGCGTGGATTCAACGCACAGCCCCGAATTTACAACCCTGGAATGCTACGAAGCCTACGCCGATCAGTACGTGATGGCCGAGCGTATGCAGGAGATTATCGTTGCGTGCGCACAGGAGCTTGGGGTTACCGCGATTGAGACTGAGGACGGCACGATCGACCTGGGCGGCGAGTGGGCGTGGCTGAGCGTCTACCCCGGACTGTCTGAGGCCGTGGGTGTTGAGATCACCCCGGATACTCCTGCTGAGACGCTGCGCGAGATCGCCGCCAAGCATGATGTTGAGGTGAATCCCGCCTGGGATGCTGAGAAGCTTGTGATTGAGCTTTTCGGCGAAATCGTGGAGCCGACCCTGCTGAACCCGACCTTTCGTGTATAACTACCCGCCAAGCGCCCAGCCTTTGGCGCGGCCAAACCGCGATGGTTCCCGCACGATTGAGGCGTGGGATCTGATTATTGGCGGTATGGAGCGCGGTACCGCGTTCTCTGAGCTGATCGACCCGGTGATTCAGCGCGAGCGTTTGACCGAGCAGTCCCATAAGGCCGCTGCGGGCGATGACGAGGCGATGGAACTTGATGAGGACTTCTTACGCGCCCTAGAGCACGGTGCACCGCCGATGGGCGGTCTCGGGCTGGGTGTTGACCGTCTGATTATGCTTTTGGCCGGGTGAACAGGACCCTGAACGCCCTGGAACCGTGGTGCGTCAGCCGGGTATTCGTGAAACTATTCTGTTCCCGCTCATGAAGCCCGAAGCTTAAATTATAACTTTAGGTTTAATATTTGATTGAGCTCACATTCAGGGCGGCATTAATCCTGGAATGAGCGTTCTTAAACCGCCCGCACGAAATTTTGAAGACGTGCGGGCGGCTTTTTTCTTGTGTGCGGGTATTCTGGACTCTAGAAAGCCAGATGAAGGGAGAGGAAATATGGATATTTTGATTGCGTTGGTTCCCCCGATTTTCGCCGGGATTGCCCTGTATTTTATATTGCGGTGGATTAATCGTGCGGACCGTTCGGAGCGTGCAGCGCAACGTGAGGCCGAAAAAGATGCCCAGCTTTGGTATGAGCAGGTAAAAAGTTCACGGGGGTCTGTTAACCCATTTACTGATGATAAGCCGTAGTTGTATAAAATATTTCCCGCGAAAGTATTAAAACATATTTCGGAACCTTTATCTTTAGCGTTAAAGTCTGTTACTATGTATGTGCGATAGAAAATGTTTCATATAGAATTCTTTATATTTGAGTTTTCTCTAGCGCGTTCACATAACTACTAAGGAGATAACTACATGGCACAGAAAGTGCGCATCATTCTTGAAGACGATCTCGACGGCGGCCCCGCAGACGAGACCGTACGATTTGGCCTTGATGGTGGCCAGTATGAGATTGATTTGTCGAATGCTAATGCCGCTCGCTTGCGTGATGCTATCCGCCCGTTCGCGTCGAAGGCTCGCCGCGTACAGAATACTTCGGGGTCCGGCCGTGCAGGTCGTGGCTCGCGTGGCGCAGCAACTGCTGTGAAGCGTAACCCCGAGACCGCTGCTATCCGTAAGTGGGCTAAGGAAAACGGCCATGAGGTTTCCGATCGCGGCCGTATTCACCAGGAGATTCAGGATGCGTACTACGCAGCACTGAAAAAGGAACAGGCATAAGCTACGTTTCTTAAATTAAAAGACGGGAAGGCTTTTGAGCCTTCCCGTCTTTTATTTATGTCATTTTTCTGTCAAAGTGAATCTTGCCAGGTTGATTTGTGTATTGTGGCGGGCGGAGCGATAGGGTGAGGCTCTAAAGTGTGGTGGTGAACCTCCGTAAATTTGGTGTGACGAGGTGGTCTCCAGGGTTCATATATTGGTCTGTCCACATCAACTGTGGAATGTACGGCACATGTAGTTGTGTAGGTTAATCTCACGGTCATAATCGGTTGTTGTGAAGATGTCGAGAAAATATCCGCGATACCCCATCTCTATTTGGTATATTTCATGCATATTTTGATAGTTGCATTTTTGGAAAATTGTTTGAAGTGTTTTATTTCCTGCCCTTTGAAATGGATAGTACAGGGCGGGCTATTGGGTGGCGTAAGGAATAATTTCGGTGTGCCGAAAACATGCATATGGTTACCACTTAGAGAGAATTCATTCTATATTTTCCTGGTAAATAGTTGCAGTTTCTATAAAATAAATCAAGCCCTTGAGGTTTATTGTCGGGATTAAACGAAAGTTAAACTTTATTTAAGTCTCGTATATACATAAGGGTTACCGAAAGGTAAGCATTAGGTTTTCATAATCCCTCAGAATCCTCGTGCCGCCGAGCTCGCTGCGGCAGATGATGCGCGCGTGACCCCGGCTGCGGGCCGGTGCGACCTTCGTCTCGCTAGTTCTTTCGATGGCGAACAGTCCCCACGCGAGGGGTAATACCGCGTAGTCTTGTATCAAGTAGAAAATCCTAGGAGTACGCAATGTTTGAACGCTTTACCGACCGAGCTCGGCGCGTAGTGGTGCTTGCCCAAGAGGAAGCACGCATGCTCAACCACAATTACATCGGTACTGAGCACCTACTGCTCGGCCTAGTTCACGAGGGGGAGGGCATTGCGGCCCGAGCCTTGGAGTCGCTGGGTATTACGCTCAACAGCGTACGTGAACAGGTGCAAGACATTATTGGCCCGGGGGCAAACGCGCCCAGCGGGCATATTCCCTTTACCCCGCGCGCGAAGAAAGTGCTGGAGCTTTCGATGCGCGAGGCTATTCAGCTTAACCACGGTTACATCGGCACCGAACATATCCTGCTGGGTATGGTGCGCGCGAACGAGGGCGTGGCAAACCAGGTGCTGGCCAAACTCGGTGTGGAACCAGCTGCCGTGCGCCAAGCCGTAATGGACCTTATCTCTGGGTACCCCGGTAATGGTGACTCGAAAGAAACTGCCGGTGTTGGCGCGGGCAACTCCCGCGAGGGCACCCCGGCGGGCTCGACGATTCTCGACCAGTTTCGGGCGTAACCTCACCGCCGCTGCACGCGAGGGTCAGCTTGACCCGGTGATTGGCCGTCACCACGAGATGGAGCGTGTGATGCAGGTGCTCTCACGCCGTACCAAGAACAACCCCGTGCTTATCGGTGAACCCGGTGTTGGTAAAACCGCTGTTGTTGAGGGTCTTGGCGCAGGCTATCGTGCACGGCGATGTTCCCGAAACTCTTAAAGATAAGCACCTGTACACCCTGGATTTGGGTTCCCTGGTCGCGGGCTCCCGGTACCGCGGTGACTTTGAGGAACGCCTTAAGAAAGTACTCAAGGAGATTCGCACTCGCGGCGACATTATCCTGTTTATCGACGAGATTCACACCCTTGTCGGGGCCGGTGCCGCAGAGGGCGCTATCGATGCGGCCTCCATTCTGAAGCCGATGCTGGCTCGCGGTGAGCTGCAGACCATCGGTGCCACCACCTTGGATGAGTACCGCAAGCACATTGAGAAGGACGCCGCCTTGGAGCGCCGTTTCCAGCCGATTCAGGTGGACGAGCCTTCACAGGAGCTCGCTGTGCAGATTCTTAAGGGTGTGCGCGATAAGTACGAGGCTCACCACCGCGTGACTATCTCGGATGAAGCAATTGAGACTGCCGTAAACTTGGCGGCGCGCTATATCTCTGATCGTTTCCTGCCTGATAAGGCTGTTGACCTGATTGACGAGGCGGGCGCACGCCTGCGTATTAAGCGGATGACCGCCCCGCCCGAGATTAAGGTGCTGGAAGAGAAGGCAGGTAAGCTCAAGCGCGCGAAAGAAGACGCTATTCGGGAGCAGGACTACGAGAAAGCTGCCGGTCTGCGGGATGAGGAACAGAAGGTTCTTCAGGAGAAAGACCAGAAAGAGAAGGCATGGCGTGAAAACGGTGACGCCTTCGGTGAGGTGACCCCCGAGGTTATTTCAGAGGTTCTGGCGTCTTCAACTGGCGTTCCGGTGTACAAGATTACCGAAGAAGAGTCCTCGCGTCTGCTCAAGATGGAGGACGAGCTGCACAAGCGTGTGATCGGGCAGGAGCACGCTATTAAGGCGTTGGCCCGTTCGATTCGCCGTACCCGTGCCGGGTTGAAAGATCCGAACCGTCCGGGCGGCTCGTTCATTTTTGCTGGTCCGACCGGCGTCGGTAAGACCGAGCTTGCGAAGGCTTTGGCAGAGTTCCTCTTCGGCGATCAGGATGCACTGATTACTCTGGATATGTCGGAGTACCAGGAGAAGCACACCGTTTCACGCCTGTTCGGTGCCCCTCCCGGGTACGTGGGCTATGAAGAAGGCGGTCAGCTGACCGAGAAGGTACGCCGTAAGCCGTTCTCGGTGGTGCTGTTCGACGAGGTTGAGAAGGCGCACGCCGACCTGTTCAACTCGCTGCTGCAGATTCTTGAAGATGGCCGCCTGACCGATTCGCAGGGTCGTGTGGTGGACTTTAAGAACACCGTGATTATTATGACCACGAACCTTGGCTCACGCGATGTGAACCGCCGGGTTCCTGTGGGCTTCCAGGCAATGGACGATAACGCCGCTGACTACGAGCGTATGCAGGCCCGCGTCATGGAGAACCTCAAGGAGCACTTCCGCCCCGAGTTCCTGAACCGTGTGGACGATATTATTGTGTTCCCGCAGCTCTCCGAGACCGAGATTCTGCAGATTGTGGACCTGTTTGTTGGTCGTTTGGCAAAGCGTCTGGCGGATCAGGATATGTCGATCGAGCTGACGAATGCGGCGAAGGTTCTCATGGCTTCGAAGGGCTACGACCCGGCGATGGGCGCCCGTCCGCTGCGCCGCGAGATGCAGCGCAATATTGAGGACGCCCTGTCAGAGAAGATCCTCTTCAGCGAAATTAAGCCCGGTGAAAAGATTACCGTGGACGCTGAGGGTGAAGGGGATGACGCGAAGTTCACCTTCTCCTCCCAGCCGATGAAGGAATTATCCAGCGAGTACCTGAAGGATCTGGATTCGCAGTCGGTCGCTGAGGAAGAAGCGGTTGAAGAAGCCGAGCAGATCACCAATAACGCTGCCGAGTAGCTTTCAGCCTCGGTTAGTGATCAGGCTCAAATGAGCGCAGAGCACCCCCAGTCTCCCGTATGGGAGGAGCTGGGGGTGTTTCTTTATGCCTGTGCCCTGCATGTTTGCCTGGAAGGGGTGCGCTGGTGTCGGGCGGGATGCGGCGGAGGGATAGTATGCTTAGTACATGCCCGCATCATCGAAAAAAACTCAGTCTTCATTGTCTCGTTCACGACCGGAACGGGGGCAGGACGCCTACCGTGCCGAGGTTCAGGCGCGGCTGGGGTTTTCCATTAAACGTGCCGAGCAGGCGATGATGGTGGCAAAATCTAAAGCTTTGCGGGAGTACGATCTGAGTGTCGCACAGTATGCCGCCATGCTTTCGCTCTACTATGCTCCCGGACAGTCAGCGGCGCAGCTGGCACGCGCTGCGGCGGTGACCCCGCAGACAATGGCTACTGTTCTTGCGCGTCTGGAGGCAAAAAAACTGATTACCCGCGTGCCTTCGGAAATCCATAGTCGCGTGAATGTGGTGACCCTAACCCCGGCGGGGGGAGGAGCTGGGGCTGAAAGCTGATGAGAAGGCGCGTGCCGTTGAGGACCTTATGAGCAGTGAATTCACCCCGCAGGAGCAGGAGCAATTACGCGATTTGCTGGGCCGACTCGTTGAGGTTCTTGAGGGGTAGATTCTGCCCCGTTGACGTGCGGGTGTTTATAGGTGCCCGCAAATAATCCGCTGCCTGAGGCCCGGGAACAACACTACCCTTAATAGCAGATGTCTGTTATAGTTCAGTGTGCGACTATAATTAAGGAGTATGATGATGAAGGCTGTCCAGATTACCAGCTACGACGGGCCCCTTGGCACCTTAGAATACGGTGAAACGTCCGACCCAACTCCGGCTGCCGGTCAGATCGCTATTAACGTTCACTATGCAGGTGCTAGCTACGTGGAAGCGCTGTTTGCAGGCGGATTCGTACCGACTATCCCTGTGCCCTGGGTGCCGGGGCTTGAGGCATCCGGCACGGTTCGAGCCCATGGCGAAGGGGTCACGGAGCACGACGGCCTTGAGATTGGCACTCCTGTTGCCGCCTTTACGGTCACTGACAGCGGAGGGTACGGGCAGATCGCGGTCACTAACGCCCACCTGGTCGCCCCAATACCAGAGGGGCTAGATGCTGCCACCGCAGCCGCTGTACCCGCAAACACTACGGCTGCGCTCATAGCCCTGGAACGGCTGGCTCAGGTGCAGTCGGGGCAGAGCGTGCTGGTTCAGGCCGCCGCAGGTGGCCTTGGGTCTCAGCTTGGGCAGGTGGCACGGTATCTGGGTGCTTCCCGCGTGGTGGGCGTTGTTGGTTCTGAGCAGAAGCGGCACGCGGCATTAGAACTGGGGTATGACGAAGTAATCTTACGCGATGATCTAGCAGAGCAAGAGCCCGACCAATTCGATATTATTGTCGACCCGGTGGGCGGCCCAACACGCGCTCGGTGCGTGGATCTGCTCCGTGTAGGTGGTCGCCTGCTTGTAGTGGGCGACGCTGCTCAGGCGGGGGATCAGCTCATAAGCAGCAATGACCTGTGGCTCGGCGGTAAAAGCGTCATGGGATTCAACCTAGGGGCTTTAACGGCGGCACAGCCTGAGCTTGTGGGAACATACCTCCGGCGCGCGCTGCAGCTGGTCGCCGATGGGGAAGTGAAGGTGCAGGTGACGGACGTCGTGCCTATTACCCAGGCCCCCTAGTGTTCTGGCGAGGCTGCGGGCCGGAAGCACCGTCGGTAAAACCGTCCTTAAACACGAAGCGCTATAGCGACGCGCTAATAGTGAGACCCTCCCTCCCGGCTGATTAAGGGCCGGGGAGGGAAAGCCGGGTGATAGATGGGGCTTATTCAGTGGTTAGCCAGTCATTGAGTGTGGTGGGGTCGGTACGGTCTGCTGGGTCAGGGATTAATCCCGCCTTTAGCGATAGCCGAACCAAGGTATGGCAGCTGCCACACCAGCTTGGGGTGTTTGCCGCCGATTTCACCGCGCGCCGCGAGGATACGCTTCACAAACTCGGCTGCCGTCCCTTCTTCGGCGCCGCGAATCGAAATAACGCCTGAATCGGGGATATTCATCTGCCCCTCAGCAATATCGCAGGCTAGCTGAGCCACCGGCGCAGCCGGTAATGGCGACATCTTCATAGTGGGCAGCACCGATACGGGCCCAAAAGTGACCTGCTTTACGAGGGTGGGCAGAATCTCAAACCATTGCGCGGAGTGAATAATCACAGTTTCCACCGGTGAGGCCTTATAAGTGTTTTCCTGCACGGCCTTGCCGCTGTAGTAGCCGTATCCGCGGCATACTGCCGCATCCTGCACACCGGCAATCGAAATGCACACAATGCGCTTCACCTGGTTCTCTGCCGCTGCCTGCGCAATATTGCTGGCGGTGAGCTTAAAGAGTTCCTCGGCCTTGCGACGATTCATGACCGTGTGGTTCAAGGCATCAATGACCACATCCACCCCGGCGAGGGCTGGGGTGAGGCTCTCAAGCACTGAGGCATCTACCCCGGTGGAGCGGCTCAACGGCACCACCTGGTGCCCTCGCTTCTCAAGTTCGGTGCAAATTTTCGTGCCAATGGTTCCGGTTGCCCCTGCAACTGCTATTTTCATGAGTATCCCTCTTGAGTGAATAGTTGGTATTTCAAATACGTATTTTCTATTCTTTCAAAAGTTGGAAGCGAAAACAATAAGTTTCTGAATAAAGTATCTAAAAAATTTATATACTAAATTGTTATAAAAGCATAAAATATATCTAAATACTTATGCGCTATAGTGAAACTAAATCATCTTTTTCACTCGCCAGACCGTCAGCGAGTAGTCCCTCATAGCAGCGTTGGATCTGCTCTTGAGAAGAGCCTAGTGTACGCAGCGACTTCACCACTGCTGACAAGTTTTTGGGTGCCACAATATCGGGGGAGAAGTTGGTAATAAGTTCCTTAGGGATGGGGTGGTGGGCCTCTCGAAGAACCGCCATCATTGCCCCACGTAACTGCCGGTCTGTACCATGCCAGCTTTGACCCTGAGGGGTGTACTCAGCCTCTGGTTTGCCAGCGGCAACCCAGGCACATAAATGCCTAATTGGGCATATATTGCAGGTTGGAGATTTTGCGGTGCACACCAGTGCCCCAAGCTCCATCGTGGCGGCATTCCATAGGCAGCTAGCCTGCTCATCGGTGGGCATCAGCGTCTCGGCGAGGCGAGTTTCAGCCGCATTAAGCGACTTGTGTGGCAACCCTTTGCCACTGATGGCACGCGCGTGTACCCTGCGAATATTTGTATCTATTACAGTTGCACGCCGCCCAAATGCGAAGGAAGTAATCGCTGCTGCAGTGTAAGAGCCAACCCCCGGTAAGGCCAGCAGCTGCTCATAAGTGCTGGGAACATCACCATGATGCTCTAACACAATAGCCTGCGCTGCGCTATGAAGGCGCTGCGCCCGACGCGGATACCCCAACCTGCCCCAAGCACGCACCGCCTCAGCGGACTCTTCAGCTGCTAAATCTTTGGGGGTCGGCCAGCGGCGCATCCATTCTTCCCACACTGGAAGAACACGTTTAACCGGAGTCTGCTGAAGCATAAACTCACTTACCATCACGCCCCACGCGGAGCAATCTGCGCGGCGCCACGGCAGATCGCGAGCATTGGCGATAAACCAGTCACCCACCAGCTGGTGCAGCTGCTCTGTCTGTGCACAAGATACATGGGGTGCTGTAGAAACGGCCCTTGAGTGGGGAGTGCGTGGTGAAAAGGTCATTGATATAGGGTAAAACACCCGCAATATATTCCAAAAATAATATATATGCATAATTCCCGTTAAGGAATAAAACGCTGTATTCTTATATGTATGTCAGAAGATATGGATTTGCCCCCTGAAGTATATCGCCGTCGACGCATTATTGCGGCAGTTACGGCAATTATTATTTTGATACTTCTTATAGTAGGTATTACCTGGGCTGTTAATACCATTCAAAACCGTAATACGAGTGAAGCAGTCCCCAGCGCTACAGCAACAGCAGAGGCATTCCAAAACTTCAGCGCCCGAGCCGACGTGACCGCCTCACCCACCGGCTCGGCAAGCGCCAACCCCTCACAAGCAGCCGACCCCAGTAAAAGCCCCGACCCGAGCGCATCCACCTCCTCGGCTGCTGTAGCTGCCTGCTCTGCACAGAACCTTAAAGTGACCGTGGCCCCCTCCAAAAAGCAGTATGCTGCGGGGGAGGCACCTTCTTTACCGTCACCTACACCAACACCTCTAAAACCCCCTGCGCCATCGGCGGAGATAAAGCAGAAAACGGCATAGAGCTGAACATTACCTCCGGTGCGGCACAAACCTACTCAAAGAACAAGTGCGCCCCTGCGCCGTTGAAAAAAGCTGAGCTTGAGCCGGGGAAAGAAGCCACCGGTGAGATAGCCTGGGACCGCAAATCCAATGCGTCAGGGTGCGAAAAAACGAAGGACGCCGAGAAAGGGCACTTATTCGGTGGTTGCAAGCGTGAACGGTGTTGCCTCACAGGCGGTAAGCTTTACCCTCGCCTGATAGTAACTATCGCGGCATCCGCGGTGCTGTCCCTGAGGGAGGGAGCCTCTAAGCACGCTCCCTCCCGGCCGGGGGGAGGCCGGTATTTCCCTGTAACGTGAAGCCGCCTTCAGAAATGCTCTGCACAGGGCTAGTGTGTGGTTTACAGGTACTTTTCGAGGGTGCTCTCAGCCATGCGGGAGAGCGACTCACGCAGGGTGCGGGCGCGGTTGCCGCCGACCCCCTCCACAGCCCGCAAATCCTCAAGGGTGGCTGCCATAAGCGCCTGTAAAGTGCCGAACGTTCCACCAGGCGCGAAGAGATAATATGCGGGATGCTTTGAATACCATCCAGCAGACGGTATCCGCGCGGCTGAAGCGGAGTGTCTAAATCATACCCCTCAAAGCCGACCACCTGCGCAATAACCTTCAAATCAACAATGTTCATATCGTCCAGGTTCTCCAGAGCCTCAACAGCATCCCCAATATTCCTCGGGTTGGGGTTGGGCAGGTAGTCGAAGAGAATAATCTCGCTGCCGGGCATATCTGGGCTGCGCAGTTCCTCAAGCTGAAGCGCCACCAGGCGGCCATGCACACCCAGCTCAAGCACATAGTGGCTAACCTCGGAAATAATACGACGCACCATCTCCATGCGCTGAAGGGTGGCGGCCACATCCCCCAGGGTCACGTGCGACTCAATTTCTAGAGTCGAGAGCGTCCCCAGCACTTTACGCAGACGCTTCTTGTAGCTTTCAAGCGTCTGGATGGCCTGGTTGGCGCGGCTCATGAGGTACTGGGTATCCTGCACCGTGTAGCGGGTGCCATCCACATACACCGAAATCACAGACATAGAGGCACTGACCGAAATCACCGGAAAACCAGTCTGGATAGCGATACGTTCGGCGGTGCGGTGGCGGGTACCGGATTCATTCGTCTCAATGAACGGATCAGGCATGAGCTGCACAGCGGCTTTGAGGAGCCGGGTGGCATCCCTATCGCAGATAATAGCGCCATCCATTTTGGCGAGTTCGCGCAAACGGGTGGCCGAGAATTCCGTATCAATATCGAACCCGCCGGAAGAGAGCGCGGCAACGGTGCGGTCTGAACCGAGCACAATGAGTGCGCCGGTACGGCCGCGCAGGATGCGCTCCAGCCCCTCCCGCAGTTCGGTGCCGGGGGCGATGCGAGCGATCGTTTTGAGAAGGAGTTCGCTATAGTCTGTTTGCACGTGCTCCATTGTAGCCTGTTTATAGCGTTATTTCGCCTTTGAGGGTTGAGCGCAGGGGGCGCGTAGTTACACGGAAAAATACATAAATAAAGAGTGTTCGTTCTGTTTTAAGCAGCGGTTTACCGCCAGCGCACGCCCTGACCGGGGTGCATCATCGGTATGGTGCCTTATGGGCAGCTGCAGGTCTTAAACCGTCAGGGTCGCCCGTACAATAACAACCATGGCTGCACGCACAAAAACAACTAAAGGAACCCCCGCCTACCGCTGTACCGAATGCGGCTGGACCACCGCCAAATGGGTGGGTCGATGCGGTGAATGCCAAACCTGGGGGTCTGTTGAGGAGGCCGCCGGGGGTACCGTGGCGCGTACCCGTACCGCATCCAGCGTGCAGAAACCGGCGCAGGTGATCGGCGAGGTAGACTCGACCGTCGCCGCCTATATGAGCACCGGCAACCCCGAATTCGACCGGGTGCTCGGCGGGGGACTGGTGCCCGGTGCCGTGATTCTGATGGCTGGCGAACCCGGCGTGGGCAAATCTACCCTGCTGTTGGATGTTGCCGCCACCTTCGCGCGCGGATACACCCCGCGAACCCCCGCCGCTGAGCGTGCCCGCGCGAAAACTCGTGACGTGCTGTACGTGACCGGTGAGGAATCCGCCGCGCAGGTTAAGCTGCGTGCGGACCGCATCCACGCCGTTGCCGACACCCTGTACTTGACGAGCGAAACCGACCTGGGGACCGCGCTGGCGCATATTGAGCAGGTAGACCCGGCGATGCTGGTGATCGACTCGGTGCAGACCCTTGCCTCCGCAGATGTTGAGGGCAGCGCCGGGGGAGTTACGCAGGTGCGCGAGGTTGCCGCATCGCTGATCGCCACCGCGAAAGCACGCAATATGTGTACCCTGCTGGTGGGGCATGTGACCAAGGAAGGCACGATCGCCGGGCCGCGACTGCTGGAACACCTGGTCGATGTGGTGTGCCAGTTCGAGGGCGATAAACACTCCAATATTCGTATGCTGCGCGCTATCAAAAACCGGTACGGGCCCACCGATGAGGTCGGCTGCTTCGATATGCACGAGGATGGGATCGCGCCCGTGCTCGACCCGTCCGGCATGTTCGTTTCGCGCACGCCGCATCCGGTGGCGGGAACCTGCGTGACCGTGACGATGGAGGGGCGCCGCCCGCTCCTTGCCGAAGTCCAGGCGCTCTTGGATCAGGCGGTGGCACCCGCGCCCAGGCGCACGGTGGCAGGGTTGGATTCGGCGCGCATCCAGATGCTTTTGGCGGTTTTGCAGCGCCGCGCAGGGCTGAACGTGGGCAAACTCGACTGCTATGTTTCCACGGTGGGAGGCGCTAAAATCGCCGAGCCTGCCGCCGATCTAGCGTGCGTGATGGCGCTGGCATCGGCTGCGCAGAATAAGCCTCTGCCGCGTAAACTCGCGGTGTTTGGCGAGGTCGGCCTGGCGGGGGAGGTGCGTGCCGTGCCGGGTATTCGCCAGCGTATCGCCGAGGTCGGCAGGCTGGGGTTCACGCATGTGCTGGTGCCCGCATCCCCAACGGGCGTGGGGCAGGTGCCCGATGGGGTGACCGTGCGCGAGGTTGCCACCTTGGGCGAGGCGCTGAACTTGCTCTTCCCGCAGGATAAATAACTGCCGCACATCGTGACGTGAACCGCGAGTAGAGTATTTTGGCGAGCAGATAACGAATTGCTGTCTGCTCGCCAAAATATTATCCGCTCGCGCAGGCTAGGAGGTTAGCTCTGCACTTTCTCTTCCGCACGCACATGCTTGGGGAGGAAAAAGGCAGCAAAAGTTCCCAGCATCATTACTGCCGCACCGGTCAAAATGGCTGGGGAAGCTGCATCCGTAAACCCGGTGGGACTGAGGACGCCGTCAAGGGCCGTAAAAATTGCGGTGAGGGTGGCAATCCCCAGCGCGATTCCTATTTGCCGCACGGTCATATTAGTTCCCGAGGCGGTTGCCCTGTCTTCAGGTGCCATACCTTGCAGGGTTGCGGTGGCGATGGGAGCAAAAACCATGCCCATACCCACACCGGCAGCCATGAAGGGAGGTACAAAGTGGATGTATTCAACACTGGGATCGAGGATTGCACCGCTCCAGAACAGCCCAATACTCATGAGTGCCATGCCGACCGCAATCACCAGGGCGCGTGCCGATCCTAGATGTCAGCAGTCCTGTAAGCGGTGAAACAACGAGGGGCGCAAGAGTCCATGGCATGGTCATCAGCCCGGCTTCGAGCGGGCTTGCCCCTTGGACCACCTGCAAGAACTGAATCAAGATAAAAACAACCCCAAAGATACCGAAGAAAAAGAGGAACCCCACAATATTCGCCATACTGAAACTTCGGTTGCTAAAGAGACGCAGCGGAAGCAGCGGTGCGGCGGCGCGTGATTCCCACCAGATGAAAGAGACTAGGATGAGTACTCCACCGATTAGGGCGGTGAGAACTTCCATGCTAGTCCATCCAGCTTCGTTTCCACGCACGATGCCGTAAGTTATACCGAACAGCCCTATCCCCACGAGGGCCAGCCCAGGGAAATCAAGCGGTTCGGGGCGACCACGGGATTCCGGGATTGTGATCCATACCAGGGGGATACAGAGCAACCCGAATGGTACGTTAATCCAGAAATTGCGTGCCAGTTCATGCCTTCTACTACGGCACCACCGATAAGAGGACCGAGTGCTACACCGAGTCCAGCGACTCCTCCCCAAATACCAATAGCAGTAGCACGTAGCCGCTCGGGTACGGAAGTGCTCAGCAATGCAAGGGAAAGGGGCATAACGGCAGAGCCGCCGATTCCTTGAAGAGTGCGGGCCGTGATGAGGGCGCCAATATTATCACTGATACCGCACCATGCAGAGGAGGCAGTAAATACAAAGATCCCCAGTAGGAAGACACGACGGCGTCCAAACCGGTCGGCCAGTGCCGAGGACATGAGAATGCAGGATGCAAAGGTCAGGGTGTAGGCGTTTACCGTCCACGTGAGTTCTTCCAGCGTGGCACCCAGATTTGTTCGAATAACCGGGAGGGCATTGGTGACGACGAGGTTATCGAGGGAAGCCATGAACATGGGAATGGACAGCGAGATGATGATGAGCCAGGCAGGGTGAGTACGGGTTTTTTCTGCCTGTTGAGTCTGTTGCATGGGAAGGTCCGTTTCGTCTAGCTTTAAGTAATCAATTGATTACTTAAAGCTAGGTTATCGGGTGATAACATGTCAATATGGCTGAGAAAAAACCTGCACCTGGGCAACGACTCCCCGCCGCCGAGCGTCGTGAACAGATGCTAAGCGCCGCCAGCATCGTCTTTGGTGAGCGCGGCTACGCCGGAACTACTACGGACGCCGTTGCCAAAGCAGCTGGAGTAAGCCAAGCATATATTGTGCGTACCTTCGGTTCTAAAGAAAATCTTTTCGCAGAAACAGCCAGCCGTGCTGTTGATAAAACTATTGAAGTATTTCGCACAGCTGCTCAAGGCGTAGAAAACCCTCAGGAACTCTTGAGGGAGATGGGGCGTGCCTACGTAAAACTTGTAGCTGACCGGGGAATTCTGCTGACCATGATGCATCTCTTCACGATGGGGCATCATGAGCGGTTTGGTCAGCTCGCTCGCGACGAATTTATGCGTATATACCGAGTACTGCACCACGAAATAGGGATGAGCCCTAAAGCAACCGAAAAGTTCTTGGCAAAAGGTATGCTCATTAACACGGTTTTAGGGATGCGATTAACCGATGTCATGAAGACCGACCCCGATATACAAGGATTCTTGGCATGCACATTCACGCAGGAGGAAGCCGAAAGCCTGGCGGAACTCGCCAAACACCACACACCGCTGCCTCCTGCGGCACGGGGACGCACATCATCCTAACGATGCGCGCAGCCGCCGCCTGATTGTCTTCCTGTGAGGCTACTCGGGGTGCTTCTCAAGCTCCTGATCATGCAAGATGATGTTGATCGTGCGGCTCCGCAAATCTTCCTGCTCATCCTGGTTGCTATTAGCCTGCACAATTGGAATTTCAGAGGTGCGCGGTGCGTGCTCCGTGACGGCTTCACCCAGCTTTCACCAGTGCCGCAGATGCCTGCTCGTGCCCCAGGCCGGTGGCTTCAAGCATATCCACCGTCATCAAGCGCAGCATGAGCACCAGCGACTCACCCTCAAATGAGGCCACACCCATCTGCCTCGGCTCCAAGGTGCCAGCAAGATCCACCAGACGTTCACGCGCAACCTGCATATAATGCGCCCGATCCTGCTCGGTACCCGAATACATGCCCAACCCCACGCTCTGCGTGGCAAGCGCCAACGACTCCAAGGCCGCCGCTAACGACTCCAGGGCGGCTGGGCGCAGCTGCACGTGCGCAATCGTTGAGGCCATACGTCGGTTAAACACGCGGTCGTTACGGATCGCTAAATCAACGGCGTTGAGGGTCTGCGCCAGCCGGTCAAGTTCAGCCCGGCTCTTCTTGCCCACCCACGAGAGCTGAGCCATGCCGCGCGCCGTCACCAGGTCGTTGCGGCACGCATCGTAGAGCGGCTGCAGCTGGCGGGCGTCCCGTAAACTCTGGTACGCCTTCTCGTAGTTATACTCGCGGATCGCGCTTGCAGACAGAAAAAACACGTCAGAAAACGCGCCCATGAGCGCCTCGGCACGCTCCCGGGGGCTATTGCGGGGGTCCTTAGGCATGAGGAACATCATCAGAAACGCCGCCACGCCGCCCACCACGCCATCCAGGCTGCGGGTAAACGGCAGATCGGAGGTTGGCGGCAGCAAAATCACCAGGCACGACTGGGCGCTCATCTGAATCGTAAAAATAATGCCGTTATCAATAAAGCGGGCCAGAAGCACCGACAGGAACAGCGCCACCGCCGCCTGCCACGGCCCGCGGCCCAACGCCATCAGCAGCAGTTCGCCCACCAGAATGCCGCACGTGACCCCCAGCGACACCTCCAAAATACGGCGGGAATGGGTGGACCCGCTCACATACCCCAGGGACACAATGGCGGCTGTCGCAGCGAAAATGGGTTCCTGATGTCCCAGCACATAGAACGAGAAAAAGTACGCACCAATCCCCGAGATCGTAATCTGCAGGGACTGAAAAAAACCCCGTGCGCACACGGCGGGCACCCTCACTCAAATAGCTGCGGGTGTGCTTTCTCGCTGAGGTATACATGCCGGCCATATGTTTAGTGTACCGGCGTGCGGCCTGCTGTACAGGCCCACAAGGGGGTGGGTGTCTCATTCTGCACCCGCCCTCGGCCGGGCTTAGCCTACCGGCGCAGGATGCGCTTCAGCAGAGACCCCTGATACTCAGCCAGCTTACGCTCGGCAGCCTCAGCGCGCTCACGCAGCCCGGCTATCTCGCGGTCTTTCTCCTCAATCTCGTGGCGGCGGGCGTCCTCCCACGAGTGCATACGATCCGATAAGGCCCACTCATTTCCGGCCTCTAAAGAAGTGCGCCTCAGCAGCCGCCGCGCCGCACGGTTCACCCCGCGAAGCGGCTCGTTCAGCGCCTCCACTTGGTGCACCTTCGGCAGGTTCTGCGGCTCGCGTGCCTCGTCGTTGCCGCTAATACGCTCCCACACGTACTGGCGCCACTCGGCCAAAGCGCCCAGCACCTCGGCCCGGCGCGGTGCCTGCAGCTCGGTGAAGGTGGCCCCCAGCTCGGGGTCATTCAGCTGCACCGCCGCATCCAGCAGCAGGGAAGGGATGGCGGTGCCGAGCATTTCCAGCGGGGTGATGAACTCACCCACACCGTAATGTTTCATCACACCGGTGAGCCGCATTTCGGTGAACGCATCCGGTACCAATGCCACCACGGGCACCCCCACTGCCAGGCCGAAAACTGCCGGGTGGTAGCGGCTGGTGAGCGTTAGCGCAGCCCCCCGGTGGATGCGCACGGCGGCGTCTGCGTGCGTGATTGGTACTAGGGTCGCGGGGGGGTGTGCATCTGTTCGGCGATGCGCGCATGCACCTCATAGTCCCCGCGCTCACCCGCAACGGCTGCCTGGGCGGGGTTTCCCATGTGGCTGAGGAACACAGCGCTCAGGCCGTGCTCCTGATAGGTGTACTCCAGCAGCTCCGCGAGGTTCTGGGCCTGCTCGTCGTCAGCATTATTAATGGTGACGCACACGTACCGCTGGGGCAACTCAGGCACAGCCACCGACTCGGGGTATTCCAGTGTAAGTTCGGGGGAGTGTGGGGCGTAGTTGGTTGCGTCGTCGGCGCCAGCTAAGGCCTCAATGCCGCGTTCGGTGCACCAGGCGTATGAGCCGCGCTCACGCACCGCCACCGCCACCGCGCTGCGGAGCATACGTTCAAGCACCTCGGCATCGGTGTTCGAAAGTACCGGCCCAAGCGACTGGCCCGAAATAAACAGCGGAATCTTGCGGTATTCGGCGACGAGGGCGATAGCCGCCCGCTCGTACAGCAGCCACCCATACCGCGAGTTGAGGTTGCCGCCGCCGGAGATCACCACAGCATCTACCGCGCAGACCCCCTCAACGAAAGCCCGTATTTTCGTGGCATCCGGGGCGAACTCGGGCAGTGTGGGCATTACGCCGCTGCGCAGGTACTCTTCCAGTAACTCTAGGGTCTGCTCCCGCTGCGCCGGTGCCCACGGAAACAGCAGGTACGGCAGGTACTCGTACTCTTCGCCCGCCGCCCCAGCGCCAATGAGCTGACGAGAATGCTCCTCATCGCGGGTTGCCAGGACGATGCGTGCCCCGCGCCCGGCAAAAAATGTGGCGGACGCTACCGTCATTGCTTCGTCGCCCACATGGTAGACCGGCTGGCCAATATCGCCAGCCACCAGAACCTTAGTCATTATGCACTTACCTTATTGTTGGTGTTTTTAACCGCGCTTAAAATATTTGGTGATGCGTTCGGCCCGTTCCCGCCACGATAAGGCCCGCTCGACCCGCAGCAGCCGCTCGTTCTGCTCCCTGCTGGGCGGCCTCAATACGTTTCAGCTGTTCGCCCTGTTCCCGCTGGGTTGTCTCGATACGGCCTAATGTTGCCAGCACGTCCCGGAGCAGGTTGTGGTTTTCAAGAATACGCCCGTCTAGTTCGTTCGCCAGGTGCGCCTGGTACAGGTAAGGGCCAGCAGAGGAGCCGGAGGCAATATCCTTACGGATCTCTTCGGCGCGCACCTTCGAATCGTAGTAGCGGTGCTCAGCTTCACGGCTCACACTATTGGCGGCGGCGCCAGTGGCTTCGGGGCGCTGGCACCAGTACGCCAGCGGTTCGTCAATCGTGATGATTTCGCCTTCTGCGGCGGCGCGCATATTAAATTCCCAGTCGCCTACCACGGCCAGATCGTCCCGGTAGCCGCCGAGCCGGGTGTGCAGGTCGCGGCGGTAGATCACGCCAATGGGTACAGCACGGTTGGTGCGGTATAAAAACTGCAGCCCAACAACGGGCAGCCCCTCATGGAAGATACGTTCGTTGAGCACCTGGAACCCGTTGTCGGTTTCGCGTTCGAACCGTTCAACAATGCGCACGGTGCACATATTCGCCCCGGTTGAATCGAGGGCGGCGACGGTGTGTTTAAGAAATTTGGGGGCCCACAAGTCGTCGTCATCGTGCACGGTCACGTAGGTTGATTCGCTTTCACGAACCCCCAGGTTGGAAGCGGCTTCCATGCCGATGCCGTCGGTGTGCAGTAGCGTGGTTTTATTGGCCACCGGGCTTGTGGCGACAATGCGTTCCGCCTCGGCCCTGTCGCCGCCGTCGTTGACCACGTACACGGCGTAGTCCTGGTAGGTTTGCTCCGCAATATTGGCTAGGGCGCGGGTCAGAAATTGTGGTCGGTTTTTGGTGCGCACAATAATGGCGACAGTGGGCGTCATTATTCTCCCATTCTCCCGGAAAGTGAGGCCGTAAGGCGCACATGCGCACGGCATGGTTGAGGCGTACCTAATTATTGTACGGGCTTTTTGCTACGCACAGTTTTAAAGCTGTCGGTTGGGCGGCAAATCCGCTGGTTTTCACTCGAAGAATAATCCGGTGACGCTCATCAGAGCCACCGCCAGCAGGAAACAGGCGGGAAAAGTAATCACCCAGGTGAGCAGGATTTGCCGCACCACGCGGGCGCTGACGGATGCGTGCCGCTGGTTCACCCCCGCCCCGAGCGCCGAGGCGACCGCCAAATGCGAGGAAGAGAACGGCAGCTGCAGCACGAACTGCCCTGCCGCGAGCACCGCTGCGGTTGTTCCCTGGGCGATAGCCCCGCGGAGCGGGTCAAGGCGCACCATACGGTGGGTGAAGGTATACCCGATACGCCACCCGCCGGTCAGGGTACCCGCCGCGAGAATGGCAGCCACCAAGACGGCGCATACGATCATGAGAGTTGCCGGGGCTTTATCGAAACTGACTGCGGATGTGAACGGGGCGAGCACCCCGGAAAGCAGCAGAAGCAGCAGGTAGCGCTGGCCGACCTGCAGCCCGTGTAATAGCGAGATGCCAGCAGTTGAGACGGCGAGAACTTCGCGGGACGTACTATTGACCCGGTGCGGTGCGGTGCGTAATGCCAGCCGGTAGAACGGGAATACGAGCACCCAGGAGAGCAGGAACGTCAGCGGCGGCAGCAACAGTAACGGGGCGAGGGCGGTGGTGAAGATGGTATGCACGAACCCGTAGTTTTCGAACCCGTCGGTGTGGGCGTACCAGGCCACCCCGGCGAGCGCACCAATGAGCGCGTGGGTTGCGGAGGAGGGCATGCGCATCGCCCAGGTGATAGTGCCCCACGCCGCTGTGGTGGTTAGGGCGCACACGATACCAAGGAGGGTGGGTGTTCCTCCCGGGACAACAAGCCACGACGCCTCATATTCTTTTATCAGCATATACGCGAGGATGACCCCGGCGCCGTTAAAGAGCGCACTCACCACCAGTGCCGCCACGGGTGTCATGGCACGGGTACGCACCGGCACCGCGATCGCATTCGAGGCATTATGCACACCGGTGACAAAAATCGCGGCACAAAACGCCGCCACGCACAGCAGATACAGCAGGGTAGGCACGAGCTAGGACTCCTGCACAATAATGCGCCCAATTTCGGCTGAAACATCACGCATAGCGTTCGCGGCGGCGCTGAGGCGCGTAATGAACTTGGTGTAGCGGCGGTACCGTTCCATCGGGTAGCGGGCGGCCAGCTGCGCGTCGTACTCTTCGGCGGTGCGCACCGCTTGGCGGGATATGCGCAGCATGTCCATCCAGTAGGTGTCCAGCCCCCTGACGTCAATAAGTTTAGGGATCACCGCTTCGGTGAGCACTGCCTGCCGCTGAATAATGTCGAGAATGGCGGTGCTGTGCGTGGCGAACCCGTCAATACGGTGTAAATAGAGGATGTGCGCGGCACTGGTGAGCTCCTCCACCGCACTGGTGAGTTTACGGGCGAGCGTGTACAGGTCTTCACGCGGTAAAGGGGTGGCGAACGAGCTGCGCACAGAGGTGAGGGTCATAAAAAATAGTTCGGTGCAGCTGGCCTCGTGGGCGAGCATCCGCTCGAATAGGTCAGGGTAGTCGCTGGTGGGGGTGCCAACCATTTCCGAAAGGAGCGCCGCCGCGCCCGCAACCTGCGCCGAAATCTGCGCCAGCGACTGCAGCGAACTGTTTTCTTGCGGGAAGAGGCGTTGAAGCATATACCGATTCTATCTCTGTTGTGAACTTCGGCGGCTGGGTGTGGGTGCAAAAGAAGAGGCCAACGAATCCGCTGACCTCTTCGATACGTATGGGATGTCGGGTTGGGAGCGCCTCTCGGCGGAAGGCCGCTCGAAGCGGCAAATGATTTGGAGCCCGGGGCTACCTATTAGCAACCCGACATCTTGTAATCATTATCCCGCCCGTGCGGGAGCCTGTCAATGCCCAACACCGGTTTGCGGCGCATCGGGAAGTCTTACCTTTTTATGCTGCCAGCACCGAAAAATCAGCGCGCACGACCCGAAAAATATTAAAATCCTTCAAGTCCCCCATGTTGACGCCACAGCAGCGCCACAGCTTCTAAATCTTCAGCGATTTGCCCCAGCCTGCGCACCCGTTCGGGGATGCTTAACATGCGGTTCACGCCCTCGCGGCGCACCTCATGGCTGGGGAGCCAGCGGCACATGCACTCCTGCGGCACGGGCTATGTCACCTGCGGCGTACTCGGCCCGTAAACCGAGCGCCACCACCCGCGCGAACGCGGCGAAACGCTCCAGGGCTATATCAACCTCACCCTCGTACACCCCCGCCAGGATACTGTCTGCTGTGGCCACTACCTCCCAGGCGCTGGGCGGGTCGGGCACGCCCGCGAGCACGTGTGAACGGTAGTCGTCTTCAAGCCCTTTAGCGAAAGCACGGCTAACCGCTGTTGCGTCACGGTGCACCGCATCCCGTAGCGAGTACATGCGCCACAGCGCCCCCGGCAATGACTGGGCGGGGGCTGAGGCCCACATGAGCGCTAACGTTTCAAGCCCGTACTCGTCGGTGAAGTCCACGAGGCGTTGGGCCACCTGCGGGTCTGTGTTGGCGCGCCCACGGGCCAGTAAGACGCGCGCCGAGGCGTACGCCGCCTCGTGTTGGGCGGCAGGGTTTTCACCACCGGCCTGGCGCTCAAAAATTTCGTGAGAAGCTAATACGGGCCGATGATAGCTGCGGGGCGTTGAAGAAACCATAGGTTCCTCAGTCTAACGCCGCAGTCACTGTGCGAACAGGGTCTTCGCTGACTGAAAACCTCACCCGAGGCCGTGTTTAGGGTTCGTCCGTGTGTAGTGTATAGTTGTACTGGAGCGCCTTTAGCTCAGTTGGTAGAGCTACGGACTTTTAATCCGCAGGTCGTGGGTTCGAGCCCCACAGGGCGCACTCTTCACCAGAGATCATCTGGTAGGTCGCCCCTTTTGGTATGAAGCCAATAGGGGCAACTTTTTTCTTGCCTTACGTGTTCAAAGTATGAGGTTCCCTGTACCTGTAGTATCGTCACCAGAGCCCAATCAGCAGGAGGTGACCGTTTAAAAGCCCTCACCAGTGACTGAGCTACAGACCATGCCCTCTACCCAAACGGTTGCTGAGGCTATGAGCATTACCGGGGCGCTCGCTGGCCTGTAAACGTCAGATGGGTTCTTTATAATGGCTTCAGCCCTACCCGACTACGACGCACCGGCAGGAGAGCCTTGTGAACAGCATCAGAAACCCCAACAAAGTGACTATTCTGGCCACTGGCGGCACGATCGATAAATTTTATTCGGTCGCGGGTACCCTCGATATTGGTGCACCGGCGGCCCAGGACCTTCTGGATCGGGTGATTACTGATATTAAGTTCGAGATCCGCCCGCTTATCGGTAAAGACAGCCTGGATATGACGGATGCAGACCGCGCGGAGCTTGCCGCCGCCCTCAACGCGGTTCGTGATGAGCAGGTGATTATTACCCACGGCACCGACACGATGAGCGAAACCGCCCGTTACCTTGCGGAGCATGCGGATGTGGGACAGAAAACCGTGGTGCTTACCGGGGCTATGCAGCCAGCCGTTATGGCCCGTTCGGACGCCGGGTTTTAACCTGGGTGCGGCACTGTCTGCCGTGAACCTGCTGCCGCCTGGCGTGTACATTAGTATGAGCGGACGTATTTTTCCCGCCGCGAGTGTGCGCAAAGACCGGGCCCGCGGAATTTTTGAGGGTTAAACCGCCGCACCGATGAGGCACCGGTAGGGAGGACCATGGCTGAGAACCCGCCAAGAATAACCCCGCCACAGGGAAACCCCGGGCGTACCTCACTTGATGAGGGGCTGTACGTGTTCCGGGTGGTACTGTTAGCTGGCCCGGCCCTAATCATGGCGTGGCAGGCCATCCGTTTGGCTGTGCCCATTATTGCTGCTATTCCGTTGGCGTACCTGGTGGGTCAAAGCTGGTGTGCGTGGGCGTACCATAAGGGACGTTCGCCCAAGATCATTATGGTGGCGAACTATTTTAGTATTCTTGCCGCTCTTGTCCCCATGGCTCCGGTGGGGGCTCTGCTGCTGTCTCCTTCCGCCACGCAGGTTGTTCTTAACTACCTGTGGAGTTCGCCGCTGCTGGTGCCTTTGACGGTGATGTGGATTCTTATAGAGCTGCCTATTGAGACCGTCTTTTCGTTATTTTATGCCCGCCGCAGCGGGCGCAGGCTGAGCATTATGGCTGAAGCGTCAGCTGCGTAGATTCGGTTGTTCAGGGGACGTGAACTCGGGGCTGTGCCGCGCCTCAAAGGTTGCTGTGTGTGGCCGCAATAGTGCCACGTTAAGGATACTGCCCGTGGTAGGGTAATGAGCATACGACGGCCTAGCGCCGTGTGAGGATGCTATACGAAAGGGGCGAGGGTGAGCGAAAACCCGCATTCCCATAATGATGAGGTTCAGGACTCCTCAGCCTCCGCCCCTGTGCATTCTACTGAGTATTCCCACGATGAGCAGACCGATGCGACCGTGCCGTTAACCCCCGAGTATGCTGCTGAGCTTCGGGAACCTAACGTCCCGGCCGATGCGGACGCTGCCGAGGTGACGGTCCCATGGGGCACCCACCCAAGCACCGACACCGCCGAGCGTAAGGGGGGCGAGGAGAGCCGGGCAGTGAATCCGCTGAGCTGGATGCAACCCGCCCGATGCCTCCGCTGCTGGATGAGCCGCAGTCTGGTGAACGTGGTGAGCTGGAACCTACCCGCGTTCTTCCCGCCGATACGAGCCTTGAGGACGTTGAGGCTGAGGCAACCCGGGTGCTTCCTGCGGACGGTACCCAGCCCCCGACGGACGCCACGAGGCCACTGCCGCCGCACGGGCACCCTGACAGCACGGTAAACGGTGAGCTGGAGGGGCCTGCCGTAACGGGGGATCAGAATCAGGCACCTACCCGCTATCAGGCACCGGTGCGTCTGACGACCCCGCCACCGTTGCCGCAGCTGCCAGCGCCGATCCCGCCGCACCAGGCGCCGCCGCCACAGCAGCCGTATGTGCAGCATCCAGGGCCGCCGCAGTATATTCCGATGGTGCCGGTCATACCGGTGGTGCCCGTTATGCCTGTGGCGCAGTACCCTGCGGCGCTGCCGAATGTGTCCCCGCAGGCGCTTGCCCGCGGGCAGCGGGGGTTACGGAACACCCTGTGTGTGCGCCTGCTGGTGCTGGCCGTGATCGCCCTGATTGAAACCTCAATTATTGCCCAGTACACGCGTGAGATGGCAATGGCCTTTGGGGTGCTTGCCGTGCTTTATGCCGTGGTGCAGGTATGGCCCTTGATACGCCCGCCCCGCAATAACTCTGATGCCTCCGTATATATTGCGTGGGGTGTTTTCTCAATGATTAGTTTTGTGGGGGTGGGGCTGCTGCTGGCGCCCATTACGCTGATGCTTTTGGTGCTTGACTGGAGGGGTATTTCGCTGGGGATGGACCCCATGCTGATACTGTGTGTCTTGGCCGTGCTGTGGCTTCTTGAGGTGATCCTGTTATCGGTAACCCTCTACCGTTTCGGGAGCCTGCGCATGATGCTCACCCAGCAGGCGCCGCTCATGGACTACCTTAATACACACGGGCGGTAGATGCGTGCTCGGGAATCTCTCAAGTTATATAGTATTGAACACAACATAGTGCATGAATCCGTATTTTCGGATGTCTCTTGTTCTGTAGCCGCACTCTGTTAGAGTGAAAAGGTAATCATCTATAGGATGTGAGACGTATTCTGTACTCTATAAGAACCACGTCGGGATCGGACAGATCCCACACACCGCGAAAAGCACCGAGAAACCGGGGCTAAGGAGAACAACACCGATGAGCGAACAGTACGGCCAGGGCTCTGGCTCCCAGCAGTATGGGAACCGGGGCCAGTATGGGCAGCAACCACCTCAGTATGGGAGCCAGCCCCAGTACCAGCAGCAACAGCAGCAGGGGAACCAGAGCGCAAATAATGGGTACTCCCCGTATGCCGACCAGCCGACAGTGCCGCTAAGTTCCTTCATGTCGCAGGGGAACCAGGGGCAGCAGTCCCAGCCGGGTTCTGGTCAGCCCCAACAGCAGAGCCAGCAGGGCCAGGGGTATAACGCGTACGCATCCGGTGCGGGCGCCAATAACACTAATAAGCCGTACCAGCAGTCTCAGCCTTCGTATGCGGGGAACCAGCAGCAGGGCTACCAGCAGTCTCAGCAGGGGTCTGGGCAGCAGCAGAACCAGCAGGGCCAGTTCGCAGCCTCAGCTTACAATGCTTCTCCCGGCGCTTCAGCTTCCCCAACGGCACCGCCGCCGTCAATGCCCGGCAGCGTGAAAATGGCACGCACGTTTGGGTTTGTTGCGGCTGCCTTGGTGCTGGTAGACATTATTTTGGGTGTTGTGCTCAATACGATGTCTGCTTCGTCAATGTTCATTGTTTCGCTCCTTCTGAATATTGTGGCTTTGGGCGGCCTCGTTGCTATGGCCGTGATGCTCCGTACCGCTAACCCGCTGATTCGGATCGGGTTGAGCGTGCTCTCGGGTATTATCGCGGGCGGGAGCCTGGTGAGCCTCATCATGGCGTTCATGAAGATCGGTGAGGTCAGCAACGCCTCGAATGAGGGACTGCTCCCTGACGGTTATATGGCCGTGGCATACGGCAGCCTGGGTGTTGCGGTGCTCATTGTTTTGGCGAACATCGCGGTAATTGCGATGCTGTGGGTTTCTGGTTCTAGCGAGTTCTTCGCCCAGGGCGCGGCACAGAAGGCCGAGGCCCAAAACGCTGCGCAAGCTCAGAATGCGGTACAGCCTCAGCCGGGTTACCCCAACCAGCCGGGTGCCCAGTACGGTCAGCAGAACCAGCAGGGCCAGGCTTCTTCGCCGCAGGGCCCGCAGGGGCAAACCAAAGTGCGGGTGCACAGAGCCAGCAGAGTTCCGCTCAGCAGCAGGGTTTCGCTGCTCAGCAGGGCACCGCCCAGCAGCAGTATGGTCAGTCGGGTGCAGCGTCGTCGGCACAGCAGTCTAGCCAGGCTTCACAGCAGTACGGTCAGCAGCAGAACCGCTACCAGGCACCTTCTCAGGGGGCCCAGCAGTACGGTCAGCAGTCATCGTCTTCCCAGTCTTCGCAGGGGCAGTACCAGCCGCAGGGTCAGGGTGCTCAGTCGTCCCAGTCTTCTTCGCAGAGCGGGTACGCTGGCGGTTATGGGCAGGGTTCCTCCGGGCAGTCTCAGAATGCTCAGAGTTCCTCTTCTCAAAACACCCAGTCGCAGGGGTACGCTTCCCAGGCGCAGTCCCAGCAGCAGTATGGCCAGCAGGGGCAGTACTCGGGGTATCAGAAGCCGCAGACTTCTTACCAGCAGTATCAGGCTCAGCAGGCGCAGTCAGCTTCGTCTTCGCCCGCCGCTTCAGCCCAGTCAGCTGCCGCTCAGGACGATCCGGACGCGACCGTTCCGCTGAGCCAGAAATCGTATGAGGCGTACACCTCTCCTCAGCAGTCGTCCTCTTCGTCTCAGCCGCAGGATAAGGAGAAGGATCCGTCCAAGCCGCAGGCTGCTGCCGAGTCGTCTTCCTCCTCATCAGTGCAGCAGGGCCAGGGCGAGGATCAACCGCTGGAGCCAGAGCCGGAGACTTCTCAGGTGCCCCTGCTCTCCCAGGGTTCCTCATCTTCGCAGAGCTCTGAGTCTTCCCAGACGCAGCAGTCCCAGCCGCAGCAGCCACAGAAGGACTCAGTATCTGCTCTGGATGCTGACTCGGATGCGACCGTGCCGCTGAGCCAGAGCTCCTATGACGCTTATAACTCCATTACCCAGCCGCACGCCGCTCCCCGGCAGTCAGCGGGTTCTTTGCAGGGACAGTACCAGCCGCAGGCTCAGAACCAGGGTTCGGCCCAGCCGTCGCAGAACGCCCAGAGCTCGCAGCCTCAAGCTGCTCAGGGGCAGTCTTCTCAAGGGCAGCCGCAGCAGCCTTCGCAGAACGGCTATCCTGCCGGTTACCAGCAGCAGGGGTACACTGCTGCACAGCCTCAGCAGAATATGCAGGGCTACCCGGCGGGTCAGCAGGGTGCGCAGCATCAGCAAGGCTATGCTTCGGCGGCACAGCCCCAGCAGCAGTATGGCCAGCAGGGGCAGTACCAGGGGTATCAGCAGCCGCAGCCGTACCAGCAGCAGGCCCAGGCGCAGGCTGGTTACTACCAGCAGCCGTACCAGTACCAGGCACGTCCTCAGCAGGGCCAGTTCCAAGGGTACGGCTACCAGCAGCAGCCGCAGGCTCCGCAGCAGCCCGGTTCCCAGCAGGAGCAGAAGAGCGGTGACGCCAATCAGCCACAGCCCCAGCAGCCTGGGCAGACCTCTGCGCAGAACAACCAGTCGCAGGGTAAGTCTGAGAACGGCTAGTATGCGCGAAATAGCGTAGCGTCTTAATTTCCCCGCCCGTCGGATAACCGATGGGCGGGGAAATTTCGTGTTGTTAGGCAATAAAGTATCGATAGTAGACATCGAATTGGTACCCTAACTAACAGTCAGGGTATACAGAAACCTTAAGGAGTGGAGCGGTGCCGAATACGCAACCGGCTCAGCAGCCGGTGATCCCCAACGGTGGAGGTCTTGAACGAGTCTACGCTTTACTTCCCGCGCAGCGTCCGGCACCGCTGATCCCCGTGTACCTTGCTGCAGCACTCATCGCCTGCCAGGTGGTGATGTGGCAGGTGCTGGCCTGCAATATTCTTTTCACAGTGCAGTACCCCATTAATGCCCTCTCCGAGAGTCAGGCGAAGGCCATGGAGCAGATCCAGCAGTATTACCCGGCACTGGTGACCGGGCTGGGCATTATGTTTATCACGGGCATGCACATGTTTCTTCTGCTGAAGTACCTGCAGGGTCACCGCTGGGCTGCCCTGGTGCTTACGGTGCTTGAGCTGCTTGGTATGCTGTGTGCCCTGTCGATGGTGCTCATCGTGGGTGTGCTCATGTCTCAGCTTAACGGTGCCTCGTCTGAGCAGGTGAATTATTTGCTGGGGTCTTCGTCCCCGCTGTACCTGCCCGTGTACGCCGGGATGCCGTACCTGGTGATGAGTGTTATCGCGCTTGCGCTGCTGTGGAGCAGGGCCAGCCGCGCTTACACCGATGCCCGTAGTGCCTGGCGGCTGCGTCACCGGCTGCGTGAGCTGGAGGAACAGTGCGACCTTCTGATGCAGGCGCAGGCCACCCAAGCTGAGATAGCTAAAGATACATAAAGATTTAAAACTATTTCAAACAATAACGTTAATATTCATGTGTTTAGAATCTCTCTGGTGGTAAAGTAAAGAAGAACATACCGCCCGTTGTGACTTTGTGCGGTATGCCCAACCAAGGAGAAAAATACATGAGTGATCAGTACGGGAACTTCCAGGGGGTGCCGCAGACCCCGGCACCCGCACCCTACCACAAGCCACCGCACGGCAGACTGGATCAAGGCTACCCTGCAGCTGCGCAGAAGCCGCGTCCTGGTATCACCGTTATGCTGGCTCTTGCGGCCATACTGATCTTGGTCGCGCTGCGAATTGTGGACTTCTTCCTTGCTGCGTCTATAGATTCTCTTGACGCATCAAGCTGGCGCTCTCTTCTATTCACAATTTTTTACATAGCATGCGGTTGCCAGGTGTATCTGGGGAGGCGTTCGGGCTCTATTGTCCAGACGATATTATCGGCGCTTGCAATCGCCGTGAATTTAGCCTACCTGCCTGATGCGATAAAGGCTAAAGAAGCGATAGACATACTCGCTCCCGAGTATTCCGGCAGGGTAACTATGGTTATTCTGCTGACGATTGTTGCTACGGTGTTCAGCATTATTGCCATTGTTTTGCTGTGGCTTCCAGGTACTCTTCAGTACTATAAAGAGACTGCTTTGTACCGCCAGGCCCAAGCTGGGCAAGCAGCCCCGCAGTTTCCTGTGCAGGGGCAGCCGCAGCAGCCAATGCCTCCGCAGCAAGGATACAACCAGCAGTACGGGCAGCAGCACCCGAACCAGCCGCCTCAGTATCCTCAGCAATAATCTCACTATACAGGTGTGTAAATATGCTCACACGTGGGCGTCGCCCTAATGCACAGGGCGCCCACGTGCGGGGCTATGGCGGTGTGCACAAGCATAGGGTGATATGCAGGGGTGCAGCTGACATAATGAGAAGAGAATCCCCGTTGCCGTTGTGCACGAGTGAAAAGGAAAACTTTTGGAACAGCACCCTCCCCAGCCATCGGAATATCAACAGTACGCGCCGCAGAATGTTTACGGGTACCAACAGGTGGTGACCGAAAAACCGGTGCGCAATAAGACCGTTAATATTGGGCTGATGCTCCTGTACATCTACATAGGGATGACAGTTCTAAGCACCGCTCTTGAGGTAGTTATCTCGTTCGCCACCAACAGGTATGAGCATCTGGCTGAGCTTCAGAACTATGACAGTTATAGCAGCGGCGTCACCATTGATACTGGCGCCTATACAGCTATGGTAATTACTATAACCATCATTATGCTGGTCGTTAAGGTCAGCCTGATGGTTCTGTTCACTCTCATGTACCGTGCTGGCCGCACATGGGCGCGCATATTGAGTGCTGTCCTTGCGATTCTTGCCGCATTGCAAAGCTTGTGGGGGTTAATCTCTATCCCATTTCTTGCCGCTGTTGACCCCGGCATTGTGCCGGACTACATGCATTCTGCGGTGGTGGCGGCTAGAGACACTGCTATTTTCACTTTGCTCTCAATGCTGTGGGCGGTGCCAACGCAGTCGCAATCGCCATTTTCCTGCTGAAGAAAGAAGCCTCTGAGTACACCGCACAGTACGCAGCATGGCGCACCTACCGCAGGAGCGCCACCGAGCACGCTATCTACGGGTCGCAGCAGATGCGGTACTAGTTAAGCGCCGAGTCTTCTGCCGGTAACCGGCAGAAGGAGCTTCGCAGCTTTTTCGGTGCTTAAGAGAAGCACCGCGGATGCTGGCTGCGCACATCATGGCGGCAGGTACCTGCCTGGCCCAAGAGGCAGGGTTTGGTACGGTGGTAGGGAGAGAACCTCTAGCACGTTCATAAGGAGAGAGTCATGAGCCACGACTTTCCCAACCCGCAGAATCCTCACCTCCAGGCTCAGCACCACGGGGGCGCAGCACCCCACGGCGCTGTCGATTTAAGCGCCCTAGGCCCGCACGGGACACCGGAACATTACGAGACGCATCAGGTTTATGAGCACCTGCCCACTGAGCCTTCGCGGCCTTCCACCCAGGTGCGGCTGAGCATAAAACTCATCTATGCGCATGCCGTACTCATAGTGGTGCACGGCGTGGTGAGTTTCTACCGTGACACGATCCCCACCAGCACTACAGTGTACGCCCAGCACGGCGCCACAGCCATGGACGTCACGATTGGGAAGATTGCCGTTTTGTACGCGGTCATCACCCTCGTGCTGGTGGCCACCAATATTCTGGTGGGAGTGTTCTACTCGCGGGGGTACACGTGGGCGCGTATTACTGCGGCGGTGCTGGCCATACTTGGTGCCATGAATAACCTCCTCCTTGGCCTGCTGACCCTCATTGGCGTGTTCGAGCTTTTTGCGGCGCTTTCGCGGGCGTCAGATTCGGCAGACCCCGGGTACATTGAAGCGTACCGTTACGCCACCATTTTTGTGGTGGCTTCGGCGGTACTGTACTTGGTGGGGCTGCTGCTGTGCATCATTATCGCCGTGTACATGTTCAAGCCGCAGGCGGCGGCATTTACCACGAACTGGGGCATGTGGCGTGCCTACCAGAGGAACCCCAGCATGTACGTTCAAATACCGCCAGCGCACTTCTAATACCTGGCGGGGCGGCAGCTAGGTGGGGTGTCTTCGACCCTGCTCTCACGGTGGCTGCGGTATCTGGTTTATGCATATGGGGCGTTATTTCCCCTTAGCGGGGCGGTATTTTTGGTAGGGTGGAGACGACAGTCACTACATTTACCCCGTGAAGGAATACACCATGAGCCAGTACCCGCCGCCTTCCGGTCAGCCTCAACAGCAGCTGCCGAGTTATGCTCAGCCCCCCGGGTCTTCCGGGTATTATGGGGCACCGATCGGGCAGCAGCAGTTTCACATGCCTGTGCCGGATGAACCGCCGCAGAGCAATAAGAAGGTGAACTTCGGTGTGCGCCTTATCTATATCTATGTCGGGTGTCTGGCAGTGGGCCTGATCGTGGATTTTCTGCCCGGCTACCAAAACGATGGTGACCGGGTGGGGGAAGTAATATCACGCGGGGCGCCGCTCGTCGTTAGTATGCTGATAACTGCGGTGTCGATGACAGTGGCGATTGTGGTCGCCATGTTCTACAAGAAAGGGTACACGGCGGCGCGGATCACAGCCGGAGTGCTCGCTATTGTGCAGGGGCTTTTCCTGCTTATGCAGGTAGCACTGGCTACAGTGGCGATTCTTGTGGCGTGGATGCTCATCCCTGACGCAGATAAAGACAATGTATTTAGGGTAGCATCCGAGAACCCCTTGGCTGTTGCTGCCTTCATAGCAGCGGTACTGCTGATGCTGATAAAACTGGTGCTGTGCATCATGCTTACCTGCAGCGTGTTCAAATCTGAGCCCAGCAAATTCACTGCCGACTGGGGCGCATGGCGTAACTATCAGAACAGTGTGGCGCTCACCCAGCAGGTTCAGGCATACGCTCCGCAGCAGCCCACCGCACCCGGGTTTTCTGCCCCTGCTGCGGCAGCGCCCAACCACTATGAGGCGTACAGCCAGCAGAACAGCCGTCACGAGAGTGACAAGAACGAGGGCCCTAACTCAACTAGTGCTCGTACGCCTGCGGGTTATCGCAGGTGAGGTGTACCGCCTCCACACCCGCAACCGCTGAGTGGCTGGAAAAGGCATCAAAAAGGTGGCCTATATCGCCGGTGAGCACCCACTGACGGCCCAGGTGACTGCACAGTTTAAGAAGCCCATACACGTGGTGCTCCCAGCTGTGTATGGGTTGCTGAATTTCAAAAATATTCTTATCCCGCGCGGTGACAGTCAGGTTCAGCTCCGTGAGCTCTCGCCGTACCCTATTCAGCACGCGTTCGGCGGCCGCATCGGATGTGGCCGCTAGAAAGAACGTCAGCCGGGTAGTCGCTATCATCGGTGGCCTTGCAACTGCGCGCGGCCCCCACTGAGGAAATAACGAGAAAGTAATTTCCCAACGGGGCGCCGCAACATAGCAGCAGCGAAAACTACTCGCTCAGAGCCTTCTGCTCCTTCTTACGGCCACGTATGTACTCAATAGCCACCGGAACCACCGAGACCAGCACAATAATCACAGCAAGAAGCTCAATGTTCTTGTGCACAAACTCGATACCGCCCAGCAGCACCCCGGCGGTCCCAATCAAGCCGATCCACAGCACCGCGCCCAGAATATTCCACAGATTAAACTTACGGCGCGGGTACGAAGAAATACCGGCCGCCAGCGACACGAACGTGCGCACAATCGGCACGAAACGCCCCAACACCAGCGCCACCCCGCCGCGCTTAGCGAAAAACTCCTCAGCCGCGTGCAGGTTCTTAGTGCTCAAAAACTTCGCGTCATCCTTGAACAGGTTACGTCCGTAGCGGGCGCCCAACTGGTACCCCACCTCGCCGCCAGCGACGGCGGCAACAATCAGCACCGGGAACGCCAGCCACAGCGAAAGCCCCATACGGTCATGCAGCATGCCGAGAGCAAAAATAAGCGAATCACCCGGCAAAACCGGGAACAGCACGCCGGACTCAATAAACACGATGATCGCCGAGACCACCAGCACCCACGGGCCGGTGCTAATAAGAATATCCTCAAGATTAAAACCGAGAAGCGCCACGGGCATATGCGCAACCAGCGCAGAGGCGAGAAGAGACATCACAATCCTGAAACGTAAATAGGTCTATAAAAGTCAGTGTGCGCGGTGCGCAATAGCAACAGCCTAACCCCCGCACCTGAGGAACGGGTAACGGCACACTATGCGGAAGCTGTGTAACACTGTGCCCAATTCTACCTGTAGCGAGCAGGAAAACACATAACCAGTGTCCTGCCGCCACCGTGATACGCACCGCCTCAGACGCAGCCAACCAGCTGACCCCCGAGCGGTAAAGACCGGTGGTGCTGGGGATCAGAACCCCGCACCAGCACCGCCCCATCAGCAAGGTGCCGCCCTGCCCTCAGCAGACAGTAGCGAGCACCAATACCACTACATCATGAGGCCTTTTCTGACATGATGGAAAGACAACCGTGAACCCGCACCCCAAGAAGGCACCGTGAACAGTAACCACCTTGCGAGCCCACAGGCGCAGCCTCTGCCCACGCGCGCCCGCACCCTCCTAGCTGCGCTCACCAACAACCCACAGGCCGCCTTCCATACCGGGCAGTACCAGGCGATCGAAGCGCTCGTGGCACACCGCCGCCGCGTGCTCGTCGTCCAACGCACCGGGTGGGGAAAATCCGCCGTCTACTTCATCGCCGCCCTGCTGCTGCGAGAACAAGGGGCTGGGCCGGCACTCATTATCTCCCCGCTGCTCGCCCTCATGCGCGACCAAGTGGCTGCCGCAGAACGCGCCGGGGTGCGCGCCGCCATGCTTAACTCCTCCAACGTGACCGACTGGGACGACATCCGCACCCGCCTAGAATCCGACCAGATCGATGTGCTCCTCATCAGCCCCGAAAGGCTCAACAACCCCGCCTTCCGCGACGAATGGCTGCCGCAGCTCGCCCCCCGCCTCGGGTTGCTCGTAGTGGACGAGGCGCACTGCATCTCAGACTGGGGGCACGACTTTCGCCCCGACTACCGGCGCATCGGTCGGCTCATTGACGACCTGCCGCCGCGCATACCCGTGCTCGCCACCACCGCAACCGCCAACGAGCGCGTGGGCGCAGACATCGCAGAGCAGCTTGCCGCGCATCCGCCAACCGGCCACACCCCAGACAGCGCCGAACCGCAAGAAGTACTCACCCTGCGTGGCCCCCTCACCCGCGACTCCCTCCGGCTGGGGGTGCTGCACCTGAGGGAACCCGCAGAACGCATCGGCTGGCTCATCGCGCACCTGAACACCCTACCCGGCTCCGGCATTATCTACGCCCTCACCGTATCGGCGGCGCAAGACACCGCCCGCGCACTGGCTAACGCCGGGTACCAGGTTTTGCCCTACACCGGCGGTATGGACGCTGAAGAACGCATCACCGCCGAAGAAGCACTCAAAAATAACCAGGTAAAAGCCCTTGTGGCAACCAGCGCCCTCGGCATGGGGTTCGACAAACCCGACCTGGGGTTTGTGGTGCACCTGGGGGCGCCCTCCTCCGCGGTCAGCTACTACCAGCAGGTAGGGCGCGCCGGTCGCGGGGCCATTAACGCCGACGTGCTGCTGCTGCCCGGTCCCGAAGACACCGCCATCTGGGAATACTTCGCCACCGCCTCAATGCCGGACGAAACCAATGCCCACGCCGTGCTCACCGCCCTCGCTGAAGAACCTGAGGGGCTCTCAATCCCCGCCCTGGAATCCCGCGTGCAGCTGCGCCGCACCACCCTAGAGCTGCTGCTTAAAGTGCTCAGCGTTGAAGGGGCCGTACACAAAAATAAGTCCCGGTGGGCCAGCACCGGTACACCCTGGACATACGATGCAGCCCGCTACGAGGCGGTGGCGCGCGCCCGAGTGGCTGAGCAGAAAGCTATGCTCGCCTACGAGAACACCACCACCTGCCGTATGGTGTTTCTCGCCCATGAGCTTGACGATAACACCGCAGAACCCTGCGGCACCTGCGATACCTGCACCGAACCATGGTATCCGCGTACCGTCCCGCAGGAGGCGCTCACCGCCGCCACCGGCTCCCTCACCGCTGCAGGGGTGGAGATCACCCCGCGTAAACAGTGGGCTTCTGGGCTGGACAAGCTGGTGGGGGATACCGCACCCGCCGGAACCCGCATCCCCGCCGATGAGCAGGCAAACACAGGGTATGCGTTGGCCCGCCTGAGCGACCTGGGGTACGGGGCGCAGCTGCGTGAACTGTTCACAACCGACGCCCAGGGCACCCCGCACGACGCCCCCACACCCGCGCCCCTCGGTAAGGCGTGCGTGAATGTGCTCGCCGCCTGGGACTGGGGCGACACGGGCCGCCCCGTCGCCGTGCTGACCGTGCCCTCGCCGGTGCGCCCGCAGCTTGCGCGTTCACTGGGGGGAAGGACTGGCAGGTGTGGGAAAACTAGCCTACCTGGGAGAGAGGCCGTGCTCACCGACACTCCACAGTTTTTCGGCGGCAATAGTGCGTTTCGGTGCGCGGATGCCCTGCGCTGCTACACGCTGCCAGACCGGGTGCGTGACTACCTGCATGAGCATCAGGTGCCGGTGCTGCTGGTGAGCGAACTGGTGGATTCGCGCTGGACCTTCACGGTGCTTGCCCGCGAACTGCGGCGTGCGGGCGCGAGCGCGGTGTACCCGTTTGCGCTCGCCTACAACGGGTAAGGCCTATCGGATAGGGGAGTATGAGCTGTTATGGATGATGAAGAGTACGCGGTAGATGCCGGTGATTCCGCTGTTCTTAGCGATGCCCCGGCCCTGCCGGAGCATCAGCGGTGGATGCGCCTGGCCCTGGACGAGGCCCGCGCCGCAGCCGGTGAGGGTGAGGTGCCGATTGGGGCGGTAGTTATTGACCCTGCCGGGCGTGTTATTGGTGCGGGGCATAATATGCGTGAGCGGCACCATGACCCCAGCGCGCATGCTGAGGTGCTTGCTATTCGTGCCGCCGCCCAGCAGCTGGGCACGTGGCGGCTGCAGGGGGTGCACCCTGGTGGTGACTGTGGAGCCGTGCCTCATGTGTGCTGGGGCGGTGCTCATGGCGCGTATCCCCACCGTGGTTTTCGGGGCCTGGGAGACGAAGACGGGCGCGGTTGGGAGCCGGTATGATGTGCTGCGTGATGCTCGATGTGCGCCGCCGGTGCGGGTGTATGCGGGGGTGCTGCGGCAGGATTGCGCGCGTGTCATGAGCGGTTTCTTTGCCCGTAAACGTGACTAGTGCGCGGGGCGGCTGGGGGAGCGGGCCTCACGGTGGGGCTGCTGCGGTTCGTGTGTGGGCTCTGAAGCAGTTAGCCCCCACGGTAGCAGTCTAATAGTATAGAGGTAATAGTACTCACAGGAGGGGAGGGCTTAGCGTTGCAGCGTCCCGTTGCCGAGGCCGCGACTCGTCGCCCCGGCCGCACCAGCAAAACCCAGCTGAAGCTTTTTAACGCGGCCATGGAAATCATGGGACAGCGGGGGCCAGAGTTCGCAACCGTTGAAGAGGTTGCGCAGCTTGCCGGCGTTTCGAAAGGCACCGTCTACTACAATTTCGGGTCGAAGAAAACGATGATCGACCAGCTTTTGCAGTACGGAACCGACCTGCTACTACGCCAGATGGAGGCCGCCGCTCAGATGCATAGCGACCCCCGTGAGGCGCTGAGGGCCAGCATCTACACGGCACTGAAATACCTTGAGGACCGCCCGGGGTACGCCCGGCTGTGGATCGCTGAGGTGTGGAAGAGCATGAACGACTGGTCGGAGAGCATGGTTGATAGCCGTCAGAGCCTGCTGGACTTCATTGAGGCCAGGGTGGCTGCCCTGAGTAAACGGTACATGATTGACAGGGCCCAGGATGTGCGTTCCACCTCGGTCGCTATTTTTGGTGCCGCCTATATGCTGTCAATGGACCGGGTGATTCACAGTTCGCCCCGCACCGCTGAAGACGCCACGCGCGCGGTCATGCAGGTGGTGGACGGGTACATCCGTAGGTAGCCAGAGAGCCGCCCACTTGCAGGCGCAGCGGGGACGAAAAACAGACTGCTATAGCGCGGCCAGCCCCATAGGCCCTGGCGGCTGTGGGGTCTGAGGGGGTTTTGCGATGCCCCAGACGGTGCGTTAGAATAGCTTAAAGCTGGTGGTGTGTCCGAGCGGCCGAAGGTGCATCACTCGAAATGATGTTTGGTGTAAAAGCCAACGGGGGTTCAAATCCCTCCACCACCGCTTCTGAACCCGCCGGGTGTCTCGCACTTATGCGAACCCCGGCGGGTTTCTTGTGCAGAGTGTCCTCCCGGGAAGTCTGGGTGGGCACCGTGTTTCTACACATGCCTTTGTGATGAGGCGCATCAAGTGTCTCAATCAGACCACCTCCACATTCAGAGGAGTGCCGTATCTGCTCATAGGAGAGTCTGTGATCAACGAACGCATCCGGTCGTTATTGGGTATGATCGCACCTGAGCAGACTGGTGGCGGGCGCCTTCTCGAACGTGATCTTTGAGCGGTCGAGTTGCTGGCTAAGAAATATATATGCTGGTGACGCAATTGCTTGCATGTTCGAATTGAGGCTTGCTAGAGTAAACAGTAACAGTCCCCCCTCCGCCTCTGCATCGCACGGTGTATGCGCCCTGAGGGGGTCCTCTTATATCAGGAGAACCTTCGACGGGCAGAGTGCCACCTTTTCTGTCGCTGGACGATAGAATTCAGTACCTTGAAACGAAGGGTTATTTCTTCGGAAAGTATCTTGGTTGAAGATCGCGTTAGTGGATATGTTAATTTAAGCTTTTGAGTAACATTTGATTTATAGTGAAAATATTCACCAATAAAACATTGTAAATAATTTTTATAAGATATTTGATAAATTTTTCCATAGGGGGTAATCTGAATATGATTACTTGGAACGTTGTTGTATGAGTGGAGGGTATATGTCTAAACTTGCTAATTATGCTGAAGAATTTATTTCTGGAAAACGGGTAAATACTCTTATGGGGATATCCTCTTTGATGTTCTGGGGGGTATGTGTCCCTATAACGCGTGATGGATTTAATTCTGTATATAATTATCTATCTAACTATTTCGGCTGGAAATTTGAATGGTATAGATTTCTTGAAGGATTTTCTCATCTTTGGTCTATTCAAATACTTTTTGCAGTTATATATATTATAAGTATATTTGGTATGCTGACATACCCTGTATGGAAGGACGGTAAAGGTGATTATATAGGTAATGGTGTGCCGGCATCATGGTTAATTATCAGTATTGTATTTCTAACACTAGGTAATTTTCCACCACATGCTCCAATAACTCTTCCTCTTTTGTATATTATATTTCTTATACTTTGTGCAATAATAAAAAATTCTGCAGAGAAATTTTTTGGCCTCTTAGTGATTGGTTTGGTTCTTATCTCTCCAGTATTTATCTTATGGAATATGGTTAGTGGAGAGAGTGGTAGTGGTAAGTAGTGGTAGTTTATAGTTAGATTACTTAATATCATCTATGCGTTTTATGAATTTGGTGAAGTGTTCTTCTTGTGGATTATAGGCGTCACTAATACTAGTAGCGGATTTTCTTAATAGTAACTAGGTTTTTCGTTTTTAATGTCAGTAATTTTTTAAATATTTCTTTAATGAAGATCGATGTGTTTTTATTAAAATGGTATTGGCATGCACATCCTAGATTAATATATAGACGATTATTTTTATCTATCCAAGTATAATCTTCATATGTTATTATGGGGTATTCAGCTAGGCTGAAAGACTAGTTGCGAATAAAAATCCTTGTTGTCTAAATTCATGGCATTTTAAAGGCGGGGCATGAGTTCAGATGGTGTGCCCTTACCCCGCTTCATAATCCGACACAAACGACACATTGCTATGCGCACTTGGCGTATCCGGAGAACGTGGCACAGTATAGGGTTGAGTACCTCTGTTTCTCCTTGGCGTGTACACCAGTCTTACCAAGCCAACCAGAAGTCATTCATGGCTAAACATGCTTTCAGATCCCACACCAAAACATGTTCCCCTGCGCAACCGAGAATACCCGCCAGTGCGAGGTTAAGGGTCTGGGTGCACCTCTAAGGAATAATCCTTATATGAAGGATACCCTAAAATTGAATTATCAGTTTGAGCTGTGAGTGCTCGTGAAGGTATTGATATTACTGTAGCTGCGAGTGGAATGGTTGAACCTGGTAGTAATGGCATATCTGCGTCTGCCTCACCTGAAGATCTTCTCTCACAGACGACCTGCTGAACGCAGCTGAACTGTTAAAGGCCCAGTTTGGTAAATTGATACGAGTGGCTTAGGCGATGATGTGAAGTATGTTCCAGATAAATCTGAATATCGGACAATTCAAGCCTCTAAAAGAATGACTTTAGAAAGATATAATCATGCCTTTGAGCCTATAAGACGTAAGCCCACAAAAACGGATTCAATAATGCTCAGTGACTATGATAAAAAATTATTATCAGGAATAATAAAAAATCAGGAAACATCTCTATTGGAGATTAAAAAATATCTAGTTGATCTGCAAAATAAGAATGTATCCCAAGATGAATTATATTCATTTCTAGAAGAACTTCGTTCCGATGCAGAAACAGAAATCGAAGAAGACCGCATTTTAGAAATAATGGATTTAGTATGCGGATGGTGTTCTTGGGATTTACACATTTATCCACAAAAATGATTGAGTTGAAAATTTTGAGGCTCTGGTCTGTAAAAATAACCCAGGAATACCTGTCGTATGCTCAAACTGGCATATTGATATACAATAGTTCTGGGCTCAGATGCTATAAAATATTGACCACGCACATACCTGGAGGCTTCTATGGATTTATCTCAAATAGTTAAACACTATAGAAATTGTTTGTCCGTATTGCCGGATGCTCCTTTATATGGAAATATTCCTCAAGGGGCTGATAAAGTGAGTGGGCAATTAGACTCTTTTTTGACGTTGGAACATAAACAGTTTTTATTATTGTGCAACGGAGGGTCTTTTGGGGATATAGAGTTGTGGAGCGTGGAAGGAATATTGGATAAACAATACAGAGTGCCAAAAAATTTACAAGATTCTATGTATGAAGTGGGACAAGTTTTATATGAGCCAATTTTTTTAAATAGAATCAATAACCAGGTAACATTTAATGTTGATGGCGAAAAAAGCGTCCCTTTCTCTTCGTTCATCGAGGAATACGTGTTTGGGGAAAAATATAAATATATATTTGATGATGCTGATATAGATGATATGTGGTACTTCTTCCTGCACGACAACCCTATTTAGAATCTAATCGCTCAAGCCATAGTCCTCATCCCAAAAAGGCAGTGTGTGGAACACACGCACATGGTTTCCCGCTTTTCAGGCGGCTTCCCTCCCTCTATGGGCCTCTGAAGCCGCAACAAAAGACGATTTCCGACAGGCTGAATGGGCGAGCAGTAAGGCGAGGAGCGAGACACCGTGTCATAAAACGACACAAACGACATAATGCTACGCGCACTTGGCACGCCCCTGCCTAGTGGCACAGTATAGGGTTGAGTACCTCTGTTCCTCGACCTTGGCGCATCATTCGGCTGCGCTAAGCCAACCAGGAGTCATGCATGGCTGAACATACTTTCGGATTCCGCACCCGCGCCCTGCACGCGGGCGGCACCCCGGACGCTGAACACGGCGCCCGCGCGGTCCCTATCTACCAGACCACCTCGTTCGTTTTCAAAGACACCGACGATGCCGCCAACCTCTTCTCCCTGCAAAAGTACGGCAACGTCTACTCGCGCCTATCGAACCCGACCGTTGCCGCGCTGGAAGAGCGCATCGCATCCCTAGAGGGCGGTATTGGGGCGGTGGCGACCGCATCCGGCATGGCCGCCGAGTTCATCACCTTCGCCGCGCTCTGCCAGGCAGGCGACCATATTGTGGCATCCTCCCAGCTGTACGGCGGAACAGTCACCCAGCTGGATGTCTCCCTGCGCCGATTCGGTATCGAAACCACCTTCGTGGAAGGCACCGACCCCGCAGACTACAAGGCGGCGCTGACCGAGAACACCAAGGCAATCTACACGGAGGTTGTCGCCAACCCCTCCGGCGAGATCGCAGACCTTGAAGGGCTCGCCGCTGTAGCCCATGAGGCGGGAGTTCCCCTCGTTGTGGACGCCACGATCTCAACCCCATACCTGATTCGCCCGCTGGAACACGGGGCCGACATTGTGATTCACTCCGCCACCAAATTCCTGGGCGGGCACGGAACCACCCTCGGCGGCGTGGTTGTTGAGAGCGGACGGTTCAATTGGGCGAACGGCAACTTCCCGCTCATGACCGAGCCGGTGCCTTCGTACAATAACGTCTCGTGGTGGGGGAACTTCGGCGAATACGGGTTCCTCACAAAACTGCGTTCCGAGCAGCTGCGCGACTTCGGCCCCGCACTCTCACCGCAGTCGGCATTCAACCTGCTTCAGGGTGTCGAAACCCTGCCGCAGCGCATGGATGCGCACCTCGCCAACGCGAAAAAGGTCGTGGATTGGCTGGTTGAGGATGCGCGCATCGCCTACGTAAACTACGCAGGCTTGCCGGGGCATGCGCACTACGAACGCGCGAAAAACTGTTGCCGTTGGGCGTTGGGTCTGTGTTCTCTTTTGGGGTGAAGGGCACCGAGAAGGCGAGCGGCCGCGTGGTTGGCGGCGAGTTCATTAGCGCGCTCGTGCTGGCATCGCATCTTGCGAATATTGGTGACTCGCGCACCCTGGTGCTGCATCCAGGTTCGACCACGCATCAGCAGCTTTCCAGCGAGCAGCTTGCCGCGGCGGGCGTGGGTGAAGACCTGATCCGTATTTCGGTTGGGCTTGAGGATGTTGAAGACATTATCTGGGACCTTGACCAGGCACTCACCCACGCGACTGGCCTGAACCACGCGGGTGAACGTGTGGGCGAATCCAGCGCCGATAAGCTCGTTGCGGCGCAAGAGGCTCTCGCCGCCGAAGAGGCTGACCCGCAGCAGGGCGCCGCCTGCGCACTGCCGAATAGCGCCGCAGCTTCGGGCGCCTCAGAGCCCAAGGATGCACCCGCGAAGGAGGGCAACTAATGACTGAGAAACGTACCTGGGTAGGCCCGAACGCCCCCGAGCGGCTGAACATTCTGCGCAATACCCGCACTATCGCGATTGTGGGGATGAGCGATAAGATTTCGCGCGCCTCAAACTTCGTGGCAACTTACCTGCTGTCTTCGTCGCCGTATACAGTGTATTTTGTGAACCCGATTCTTGCGGCGAAAGGCAAGACCGTGCTGGGGCAGCCGGTGTACGCCTCGCTTCAGGACCTACCGGAAGTGCCCGATCTCGTCGAGATTTTCCGCCGCAATGAAGACCTCCCGGGTGTGGTTCAGGAGGCGGTTGATCTGGGCGCGAAAACCGTGTGGATGCAGCTGGGCTCGTGGAATGAGGAAGCTGCCGCTATCGGTGAGGCAGCTGGGCTTAATGTGGTCATGGACCGATGCGTGAAGATCGAGCACGCACGCTTCCATGGTGGACTTCACCTTGCGGGCTTCAACACCGGCGTGATTTCCTCGAAACGCCAGGTCACGGCGTAGCTCGGCGACTGTCACAGGCCTAATCTTCAAAGCGGCGGCTGTTTGGGAGTAATAAGCTTCCGAATGGCCGCCGCTCTCGTGTGATAGGGTGCGCATCTTCCTGCCCTACAGAAAGGGGAGCGGTATGTTCCGCATCTGGGGCGCTTGGGTGGTTATCATCACAACATCTTCACGGCATCATTACAAAGTTGTGATGATATTGGGATGACCGAACAGTCGCAAAAACCTTGAAATATCAGGGGTTTTTCCCTATGAGCCGCAACGCCAACAAGCGTCATAACAACATCATCTCAACATCTTCACAAAAAAGTTGTGATGATATTGAGAAGATATTGTGATGATGCTGCCCCTCTGCCAGCGGAAGAAGGGTGGACGGGTCAGGAGGGCAGAAAATAGGGCTGGTTGGGGTGTTTTAGTACGGTCGTATCGCTGCCGCAGCGGAGCCTATCCTTAGAAAATGGTGGGCATACGGGGTATGCTAATACGAGTACCTTGCGGCTAAAGGATTTCGCGGCGGTCGCAGGGTACTTCTGTGGCGGCGGGGCGTTTGGCACACATGAACACCCCGCCGTCTTTTAGTTTTCGGGGCTTAATATGACGGTGTGCCTCTTCCCGGTGTAAAAGGTTTACATTTTACCGCCGGGGTGGACAGGTTTGAGCGGACCGGTGGCTAGTCGCCGCGTTGTTCCCGTTCACGGTGCAGCTGCTCACGATACGCCTGAATCTGATCCTCTGTAATCACATCCAGCTGGTTTGTGAGCGGCGTGCCCGGCGCCCAGCCCTCGTTCTCAAGATGTTCGTGGTCGCGGCGGAATACATCCAGCAGGCGCGGGCGCTGAACCTTCAGTGTGGTAGGCATCGGCAGCCGCCAGTCGCGCCACCGCGCCACAATCCCCAATACCGTGCAGGTGAGCACAGACACGGCGACCGCCACGTTAGGGCGTTCCAGTATCTTGAAACAGATCGCGGTCTCGGCGGCACCCACGAACGCCACCGTGGCGTAGAGCGAGTTCCCGCCGAAGATAGCGGGGATGCGGTTCACCATAATGTCACGGATAACCCCGCCGCCAACCGCCGTGGTCACACCCAGCGCAATAGCCGGGAGCCAGTGCAGCCCCAAGGTAAGGGACTTGATGGTGCCGGTAGCCGCCCAGCAGCCCATACCCAGAAAGTCCACGACCACTAGGGCGCGGGTGGCCCAGTTCGAGCTCAGATCCAGCACATACGCCAAAGCCGCCGAGGTAATAGCGCCCACCCAGTACCAGCCGTCGGTGAGCGCTATCGGAAGCCCCGCGTTCAGCAGCACGTCACGGATCATGCCGCCGCCCATGCTACAGACAACCGCCAACAGCAAGAAGCCCACCATGTCAAACCGCAGAGCGCGCGCCACCGCGCCGCCGAGCAGGCCGTTAGCCACCACGGCTGCAATATCTACGACGCGGAACAGCGTCTCGGGCTCGATGGTGCTGAGCACGGTCTGACTCCTTTCGGGGTGAGGTACGGCGAATAATATAGGTCGCATAAAGACGGATACGGCCCGCAGTTTAGGCGCAACGTCTGCTATCTTACCGCGTGTGCTGCCGCTACGATACCCGCAGGTTTGTGGCATACCGCATACGCTAGACCTGTGCGAGACAATGGAAGAAAGCAAACGCAGGTTGAAAGTGCTGAGAGGAACGCCATGGCGGTTTCACGTGAGCAGGTTTTTGAGGTTCTTCAGCGGGTGCGCCCGGTGCTAGAGCAGGGCCTGCCTGGCTGGTCGGTGCGCCCAAATATTACGGGAACCGGCGCGGTGGGGCTGTATCTTGACGGTCCCGAGCTGCCGCTGATGGGCGTGAACCTGGCGGGCGAGCCCGTGGCACGGCATCTGTGCGGGACGGTTCAGGGTGCCGACCGTGGGCTTCCCAACGGGCTGGATCAGGTGCGGTATCAGTATATTTTGGGTGTGAGCGTGACCGAGCGTGACGAGGAATATCCCGAATTGACCGACCTGCCCAAGACGGGGGAACCCAGCTGGGTTAACGCTCTGCGGGTGTTGGATCGGCAGGTTCTCGCTGAACGCCGGGATGAATTTTTCATCAGCCGCGGCGGTTATGTGCCTGGTCGTCGGGCTTTGGGGAAACGTCGTGTGGCGCTGCGGCGCGAGTTCTTCCCCGGCAAACCCTGGCTGGGTCTGGGCACGATTGACTGGTGCGCGGGTGTGCGGTCCACTCTGGTCTACGCCGGTGAGCTGGATGCGCTCGCCGCCGCTGCGGTGCGCCTCGCCTCCACCTGGGATGCGGCGCTCCGCTCAGTCTAAAATTCACCTGACAAGTGGTTTTATACGTGACATGCTCACGTTATACATATAGGCAGGCATATTACCCACAGAGGGTAGCGGGCGAGTCTTCAGCACTCAACGCCCACAGTTTTCACCTGTGCGGCTAACCCCTAAAGCGCTATTAGCCCTTTCCCGTTCTGCGGTGTGTTCAGTGTCTAAAACACATACTTCGCGAGGGTCACAATATCCTACGCCCGCGCACTAAAGGCTCTTCTCCCATTAGCTTGCGTCAAAGACGCCGGTTGGTTCGGGAGAAGAGCCTTTTAGACGAGATGTCTGCGCTGTGAGGCCAACGGGGCCTGTGTGTTTAGCCCAGGGCTTCAGCCAACTGGATACCCTGCGCCACGCCGCCCAAAGTTGCCGCAATGCGGATCAGGTCGTTAACCTGCTCCTTGGAGGCCCCCTCCTCGCGGATGGTGTGCTCGTGGGCAGCCACGCAGTGCGAACAACCGTTCACGGCAGAAACTGCGAGCGCCAGCATCTCAAAGTCGAGCTTGTCGATACCGCCATTTTTACCGATGATCTGCATGCGCAGGTTTGCGCGCTGATCGTCGTAAGCACCGTCAAGGAAGCCACGGGTGCGGTAGAAGATGTTGTTCATCCCCATGATGGTTGCCGCGCCGAGTGCCGCATCGAAGGCGGTGTCGCTCAGGTGCTCTTTCGCTTCTGCTGCGATCTCAACGATAACGGAATCAACCTTGGTTGCCGCTGCGGTGGCCAGGATTGCACCCCAGAGCTGCTGCTCGGTGAGCGAGGTGATGCGCGGCAGCGAAGACAGGTTCAGGTTCATGTCCTTCGCGTAGGAAGGCAGTGCGTTACGCAGGTTCTCGATGCTCATTACTTCATCTCCTTGAAGGCGTCGATGGTTTCTGCACCCTTCTTCCAGTTGCAGGCGCACAGTTCGTCGGACTGGAGCGCATCCAGCTGGCGGAGCACTTCGTCGGTGTTGCGGCCGACGGAATCTGCGGTAATGGACACCGACTGGATGGTGTTGTGCGGGTCGATGATGAAGGTTGCGCGGTCTGCCACGCCGTCCTTGTTGAGGATGCCCAGGGCGCTGGTGAGCTCGCGCTTGAGGTCGGATGCCATGACGATGGGCAGATCTACGAGCTCTTCGTGGGAGCGGCGCCATGCGTAGTGGGTGTATTCGTTATCCACGGATACGCCGATAACCTGGCAGTCGCGTGCCTCGAATTCGTCGGCGAGCTTGCCGAATGCGGCGATTTCGGTGGGGCAGACGAAGGTGAAGTCCTTGGGCCAGAAGAATACGACCCGCCAGGTGTCTTCGTCCAGACCCTCGGAGGAAACGGTGGTGAAGTAATCTTCGGGCTTGTTTGCCTCAATCTCGGCGAGCTTGCCGGGAACAACGCCGGTCAGCTCGTAAGCGGGGAACTGGTCGCCAATGGATAGTACAGCCATTTATGCCCTTTCAGGTTGTGGTGTGAAGCTCCCGAACGATAGTGTGCGGTCTTTCGGAAACTGTATTTTTGGTGCCCTCGAAGGGGAAGTAACTCCATATTATTATGAGTAATTCATAATTACAAGGCACTAAAGGGTTCTGTGTATGTGTTTTGTATCACTCTATGGTGTGTGTATACTCGTGCCATGAAATTCCTGAACTCATCACCGAAAAATTCACCCTCAGGCCCCTGCGTGAAGCTGACCTCGACGAACTGGTGCAGATCTGCACCGACCCCGAAACCGTACGCTGGACCACCGTCCCCCTGAACTACACGCGCGACGACGCGCAAACCTTCCTCACCTTCACCCAGCGCGCCGCAGCCGCCGGGCGTGAACTCACCTGGGCCATTGATGACAGCGGGGTGCTCGCGGGGGCTATCTCCCTGCGCCTGCCCGAAGGCTCCGCAAACGCGCCTGGAACATATGCAGACTTAGGGTTTTATACGGCTGCCCAGATGCGCGGACGCGGCATTATGACCGATGCGGTACGCACCGTCCTCGGCTTCGGCTTCGACCCGCTCGGGCTGGGACTAGACACTATCGGATGGGCAGCACTAGTGGGAAACGCGGCATCCGAACGGGTGGCGGTAAAAGCCGGGTTTACGAATATTACCGACGGAACCAGCACCAGCGCGGCCCGCCCCGATAAGTACGGCAACCGGAAGGCTGTCGCCGTGCGGCAGGCAACCATGACCCGCGCCCAATTCGCTGAAATCTGGCGTGATTAGGCGTTGGGTGTACGTATCTTGGCCTCTCTCGCCGCTTCCGCCGCGTAAAAAGGCTCTTGATGTAAATAAAGCGTTGGAAATCCCGCTTTATTCGCATTAAGAGCCTTCTGATCACTGCATATTTCGGCAGGGCGGCGTAGGAGTATCGCCCACAGCACAACCAACACCACAAGCGCCAACGCCGGAATTGAGGTCACAAACATAACCGGCTGCTCATCCGCCGCCCGTAGAAGCAGGGTATGCGCATCCACCCCTGGATACCTGCCGGTAAACGGATAAAAATCGACACGCCGCCAGAAGCGCACCACGATCTTTCCCCAGTCCAGAAGCGTATTAATCAGCATGAGAGAACTCAGTGCATAGCACAGATAACACAGGATGCGCCCCGCGCGAGAACGCCATCGCGCCGCCAACGGCAAGAAATCGACCGCCGCGCACACCATAAAAATAGGCAGAATCACGGCGTGATGGAACCAGCTGATCGGCGAGATAAATACGGGAAGCAGAATCGCCAGCGAAATCTGCGATAGATAGAGTTTATGCTGCTCCATTGTCCGTAATGCGTACCCCACCACCGCAATCAACACGATCGCTGTGACTGTATACAGCACCTTCAACACGGTGCCATTCTGAAGGGTCATGCGCCCTAAAATGCCTTGAATCGCCACGCTGTTGCTCGATATTGGGTTGCCCACGCGTGATGGATCCCAGATGACGCTGCCCCAATAGGTGAGAGACTGCTGCGGAAGCAACGCAAACCCCGCCGCAATGGTGCCAGCAAAAGAAGCCCCCAACGCAATAATGGATTTCCACTCTTTACGCACTAGAAAAAGAATTCCTATGGCGAGTGGAGTAAGTTTAATGCCCGCAGCAATACCAATAAAAACGCCGCGCGGAATTCTAGTGCCCGGCCGCAGAAGATCGTAGAGAATAAGCGCCAGTAGATACGGATTTATTTGACCGTACAGAAAATTATTGCGCCATGGTGCCGAAAGCAATATAAGTGCAGCACACAAAACAATAAAGGAAAAAGGCGAAAGGTATTTCTCAAAAAGCAGCCGAGAATTACGCTTTACCAGATAGTCACGCAGAACCTTGGCGCAATAGAAAGCGACGGGCACGAAAAATGCCAGATGAAGACCGATTGCCGCCCGCAGGGGCAAAAACGACGCTGGAATAAAGAGGAGCGAAGCAAATGGTGGGTATGTAAAGGCCAGCCACAGACCGCTGTCGCCGAAAATATATCTAAAGTTTTCTGCCCGCACAGTTTCACGAAGAATATCGAGATCATAGAGGTTGCTGGGGTAATCAAGAAACCAGTTAATGCTTTTACCCCCGGCATAATAAACCAGATAATCATATGCCAGAAATTCGTGCAGGTTATAAACAATAACTCCGGCTAAGAAAAGAATGCAGGCACCGGTTATGCCCCAGCGGTAGCGTGTCATCAAAGACCTCCATGAAATATGTGAATGATATGAGTGCGTAACTATTATTCCACGTTGCCGGGGTGTTTGGGGCATACTGCGGCACATCAAGAGCCTTTTTAGCATGGGGAGTGGAGGGGTGCTACCGGATCCCGAACCCTTTAAAAGCCCCCTGCGGTTCGCTGAAGGTGGCATCCACAAAGTCCACATGCCCAGCCGTATCACCCGAGTTGAGCGCATCCAGCAGGCGCTCGCAGGAGGCGCGGGTCCCCTGCGCGATAACCTTCACACGGCCATCGTCCAGGTTCTCGGCGTACCCGCTCAAACCCATCGGTTTGGCGGTGCCAGCGCACCACCAGCGGAACCCCACCCCTGCACCCGCCCGCTCACGTACGCGGTGAGCTGCGCCTCGGCAGGTTCGAGAGCAGTTTTATCGGTGAAATAGCTGAAGAAGCCCATACGGACGCCCCTTTACCGGTCATTACTCGTGCTCATAGCCATTATCTAAAACTGCGGCCCGGATTGCACGAATCCGGGCCGCCACTGCCACACATACAGGGACTGTACTAGCGCAGCTTATTGCTGTTGGGCGCCGACGCGAGAGCCTGAGCGATCGGGGTGGGCCCGCCAATAAACGGGAGCGCCTTCCCAACCGTGGACGGGTCCTCAAGAACCGCCGCCAGCACCTGGGCAACGGTGGCCCGCGGAGTATTAGATTCGGCGCCGGGCGTGTGGGCGGGCTCAAACCCCAGAGTAATGCCGCCTGCCTCCTCAAGGGTGAGCATCCCCGGCCCCAGGATCGTGTAATCCAGCCCCGAGCCGCGCAGGTACTCATCGGCGATCGCCTTCGACTCTGCGTAGGCGTAAAAACTGTTATCAGGGTCGATGCCGTGCCCGGCACCCGCACCCAGGTACGATACCATCACGTACCGTTTAATACCGGCCAGCCGCGCCGCATCCATCGACCGGATCGCGGCGTCACGGTCAACCGCGTAGGTGCGTTCCGGCCCGCCGACGCCGCCCGCACCGGCGGACCACACCAGCACCTCGGTTCCCAGCTCAGTCAAAAGCTTCGCCATCTCCTCGGTGCTCAATGCGGTAATGTCAGTGACCACCGGGTTCGCCCCGCGCGTGACAATATCCTCTGACTGCTCCGGCCTGCGAATAAGCGCATTGACCGCATGCCCGCGCTCCACCAGCAGCGGCTCGGCCAGAAGCGCAATTTTCCCGTGCCCGCCAATAATCGTTACAACAGCCATCGTCTCCTCCGTATGTTGGTGAAAATAGCCTACATATTCAGGCTAGGTGCGCTGGGTAGTGATGTCTACACGCGCGTCTTCCGCGTAAAGAGAAAACGGGCGGGTGCGGCCTGCACACACCGGAACAGCAGACTCGCTGCCACGGGCGCCGCACGCCAGAAAGCACATCTTCACCGGGAAGGCACAGATGCGAGGATCACCATCGCCTACTCGTTCACGAACGCAAACAGAGCTATGATGAAGTGCTAGGTTTTTATCGCTCGGCGGTACCGCACAGAAGATGAGACAGGGGATTTATGGCTGAAGAAGCCGCGCCGAAGAAGCGCCCACACACACCATCCATCGAACACGCCGCCGAGAAACCGTGGGTTGCCATGTGGTCACTCGTGATCGGGTTCTTTATGATCCTGCTCGATACCACTATCGTCACCGTGGCGCTGCCCCATATGCAGCATGAGCTCAACGCCTCGCTCTCCGCCGTGATCTGGGTGACCAGCGCCTACCTGCTCGCCTATGCGGTGCCGCTGCTGATTACCGGCCGCTTAGGCGATAGGTTCGGGCAGAAGCAGATGTACCTGCTCGGTATGGTGGTTTTCACCCTCTCCTCGCTGTGGTGCGGGCTCTCGCCCAATGTGGAGATGCTGATTGTTGCGCGCGTGGTGCAGGGGATAGGCGCCTCCCTGATGACCCCGCAAACCATGTCGATTATTACGCTCATGTTCCCGCCGCATAAACGTGGGGTGGCGATGAGCGTGTGGGGTGCGGCGGCCGGTATCGCATCGCTCGTGGGCCCTATCGCTGGCGGTCTGCTCGTGGACGGCCCCGGCTGGACGTGGATCTTCTTCATCAATATCCCTATCGGCGTGGTCGGCACCTATCTGGCGGTTCGGAATATCCCGCATTTTCCCTCCAAACAGCACAACTTCGACTGGCTGGGCGTGGTTCTTTCCGCTATCGGCCTGTTCCTGATGGTTTTCGGCATTCAGGAGGGTTCTACCTACGACTGGGGCACTATCACCGATTCGCTGTGGGGAACCGGAATCCCGGTAAGCGTATGGGGCATGATTATTGCGGGCATCATCGTGTTCACCCTCTTTATCGTGTGGCAGGCCGTTAACCGCAAAGAGCCGCTGGTGCCGCTGGGACTGTTTAAAGACCGCAACTTTTCGGTGTCTAATATTGCTATCGCGGCGATGGGCGCGCACACCCTGACGCTGGCGTTCCCAACCACCATTTACTTCCAGCAGGTGCGCGGTATGAGCCCCACCCAGGCGGCACTCATGACCGCCCCGCTCGCCCTGTTCTCGGGTGCTCTCTCTCCGCTGGTTGGTAAACGTTTGGGCACGTCAAACCCCAAATGGTATGCGGTCTCGGGGTTTGCCCTGCTGGTGGTTGGATTTATTGTTCTGCGCGCTTTGATGACGGCGGATCAGTCCCTCGCGCTTCTGCTTGTACCCTTTGCAATTTTAGGTATTGGCAACTCCATGATTTGGGGTCCGCTGGCGGTGACCGCAACCCGCAACCTGCCGCCTCGTTTAGCGGGTGCCGGGTCGGGCGTGTATAACGAGACTCGCCAGGTTGCCAGTGTGCTCGGTTCGGCGGGTATTGCCACGTTCATGGGCGGCCTGATTACCGAGCAGGTTACACAGGCCATGCAGCGGATGCGTCCCGCAGGTGCCGGTGCAGGCGGAGGCGCCATGAGCGCCCCCGCCGTCAGCGGTGAAGGGATGTCCGGCGGTCAGGTTCCCGACTTCCTGCGTGAACCTATCGCCACCGCGATGAACGACTCACTGATGCTGGCGCTGGCTCTGGCCGCCGTGGGTATGGTCGCGTGCCTCTTCTTCGCCAAGCCGGTGGATAAAGGCGCGTGGGCATCCGGGCAGAACGTTTCGGATGCGCCCAACAGCGAAAACACCAGTACCGAAAGTAGCAGCGTCGAAAACCCCGGCGAGGTCTCCAGCGCGGAAGGCTCTAAAGCCACCGGCGAATCGGGGCCAGAGCCCTCTGATAAAGAGGCAGAAACAGACTCAAAACCCTAACGATACGCAACAAGACGAAAGCGGGAGCGGCTCCTTCATCAAGAAACCGCTCCCAACATGTAATGCGCTGCGCATCTTATCCAGTATGCTCTCGAAAAAGGGTGCATACTGCGCGGCGATACGCTCCCTACGCTGCCGCCTGATCCTCGGCGAACGCATCCGGGCTCACTCGCCCGGTGTCCACGAGCACCTGTGCGATAGCGCCGAGCGCCTCCTCATTCTGAAGCGAAGAAATATCGCCCAGCTTATGCCCCTGGTAGAGCTCACCCAGCAGACGGCGGGTAATCTTCCCCGAGCGAGTCTTAGGAATATCGGCGACCGCGACCACGTCCTTAGGCTTAGCGATAGGGCCAATATGCTCGCGCACATGCTCGGGTGAGTGCCGCCTTCAGCTCATCTTCGGTGAGTGCCCGGCCTTCGTCGGTGAGCGTCACATAGGCGACTGCCTGGTGGCCGGTTAGCTCGTCCTCCACGGGGCACACGCCAGCCTCCACCACGGCCGGGTGCGTCACGAGCGCAGACTCAATTTCGATGGTCGAAAGGCGGTGCCCGGAAATGTTGATCACATCGTCGATGCGCCCCAGGATGTACACGTTGCCCTCATCATCGACCTTCGCGCCGTCACCGGCGAGGAACCAGCCGCGCGTACCATAGTGCTTCCAATAGGAATTCAGGTAGCGTTGCGGGTCGCCCCAGACAGTGCGCGCCATGGAGGGGCCGATCTTATCGACCACAATGAAGCCCTGTTTGCCGGGCTCAACGAGGTCACCGTGCTCGTCCACCACGCGCACCGAGACGCCCGGGACTTCGCGGGTGGCGCATCCGGGAAGGGGAGTGCAGTGCGGGGTGCCTTCGGGGAAGGTCCCTTCGGGCGCGAAGGCGGGGTCATGCGGCCGTGGGGAGCAGATGGTCGAGCCGGTCTCGGACTGCCACCATGTATCGATAAACGATGCGGTACCCCCGCCCACGTGTTTGCGCAGCCACTTCCACGCCTGAGGGTTAATGGACTCGCCCACAGACCCGAGCAGACGCACAGTTGAGAAGTCGTATTTTCCGGGTTCGGGGCCGTCAGGGAACGCCCCCATAAGGGAACGAATCAGGGTGGGCGCGGTGTAATAATTGGTGACGCCATAGCGTTCGATAACCTCGAAATGACGGCCATAATGCGGAGTATTGGGGGTACCCTCGAAAATAACCTCGGTCACCCCGTTAACAAGCGGACCATAGATTTCGTAGGTGTGCGCGGTCACCCACGCGAGATCGGCGGTACACCAGTGCACAGTCGATTCAACCTTCGCCGGGTCGTTCACGGCAGACAGCTCATCGGGGCGCAGCACCCCGTTGTCATCCACATAATCCGGCAGCAGATCGTACAGCAGCGCGTGGGTGTATGCGGTCTGCACCAAATACCCCGCCATCGTGTGCACCAGGCCCTTGGGCTTGCCCGTGGTGCCGGAGGTATAGATGATAAACAGCGGGTCTTCGGCATCGTGCAGCTCGTACTCGTGGGTATCGGGCTGATCGTCCACCAGGTCGTGGTACCAAATATCGCGCCCGGTCGTCCAGGGAACCTGCGCGTGCGCCACGGGGTCTGCGGCGCTTGTACGGTCCACCACGATCACGTGCTCGATTTGTTCTCACCTGAGCATGCTTCATCGGCGTTCACCTTCACGGGCACGACCTTGCCGCGGCGGTTCTGCCCGTCGGTGGTGATCAGAACCTTCGCGCCGGTGTCTTCCACCCGGAACTTCAGCGCCTCCGCCGAGAACCCGCCGAACACGAGCGAATGAATTGCGCCGATCCGCGCGCACGCGAGCGTGAAAATAATGGTTTCGGGAATAACCGGCAGTAGATCACCACACGGTCGCCTTTACGCACGCCGAGTTTGAGCAGGCCGTTGGCGGCGCGGGCGATGCGTCGCTGCAGTTCGGCGTATGTGATAGCTTCACGGTCACCGGGTTCGCCCTCGAAATAGAGGGCCACTTTGTCGCCGCGGCCCGCCTCCACGTGGCGGTCCACGCAGTTGTAGGCGACGTTAAGTTTGCCGCCCTCGAACCACTTAATCTCGGGTACGGAGTATTCTTCGATGCCCTCAGCGTCGGTTCCGATAACCTGCGGTTTCTGGAAGGTATGTGCGTTGTCCCAGGCCTTGCCCCAGCTTAGGCGCTCGGCTTGTTTCTCCCAGAACGCTACCCGCGCCTCATCAGATTCATGCGCAGGGTTGGGGGTAGGGACTAGCGGGTTTGTGAACGAGAAGGGGCTGGGCAGTCCCACAGTATCTCCCATCGGTTGCTGGCGTTAGCACCTTCGGCGTTATGAAGGCGCATGATGCGCCACCGCAGGCGAGGTTGCTGCGACGTCGTCGAGCCAGGTCTCTCGGTCGCTCTAGATGGATTACCAATCTAGTAAACCCTGTAGCTGGCGCAGGTGCAAAGGCATCCCGTCATATTGCGTGTGTGCACGCCATGTTCGTAACATTCCGCAATATTTGCTTGATCCCGTTGCTGGCGTCGTTAAGGCATGCCGCTAGGCCGAGAAGCCCCAAAAGAGCTGACGGTGAGTAGAATGGTGTGTCCGAACGGAGTTTTCTATTTGGATCAGATAAAAAGCCTAAACTTAAGAGATAAATATTTGCAGCCTATAAAATTTGCGGGTAAATAATTATTTTTTGAACTATAAAATAATGTAAAAACTCTTGTGTGGTGCAGGGAATTTAAGCTACGCTACACCACAGTAGGCTAGAGGGCCTATGCCCAAGAAATTTGGGCTTATGATGATTGGATAATGCAATGTACACCAAAGCAACGTTCACTAAAATTACCTCTTTCCGGGCCGCTACTCATGGATGGTACTGGGGGAATCGTCGTGATATTTACGGAGCCCTCCGGTACGCTAATAAGTAGTATCTTTGCCTTTGGGTAGAACCGGAATAACATACTTTTTATTTAGAAACTTCTGGAAATTCATGCACACATTGTGTAATGCAATATATTCCACATATTGTTTTTAGGGGCGTAATGTATATTAAGCCAGAATTTAAAAAGATTTCCTCTTTCGCACATGTTACCCGTGGCTGGCTCTGGGGAAGTTACCGTGACGTTTACGGAGTATGGCATGGCCCCAGGACTAATTTCAACGGTGCCGGAGGTTCAAGCGGCTGGTAATAGAGGATAGGTTATGTACACTAAAGCACAATTTACTAGGCTTGGCTCCTTCGAGGAAGCTACTCACGGCTGGTTCTGGGGAAGCTGCCGAGATATTTTCGGCGCGCTCCGTGGATCTAACTCTGGGTTTGAAGGTGGCGGTGGCTTCACCGGCGGAGGCGTCAGTGGAGGCTCATGGTAGCTTCCCGCCAAGGCTTAAAGTGGGTGTCTCTTCTGAGGCACCCACTTTTCTATTGCGTTGCCAACCAATGTTTGCAGAGTCCGTGCCATTCGTAGCGCACCTTTTTCACGCATCGGGTGTCTGCTATGACATTAATTGCTTCTGCTCATATGCGGGAATTACCGGTTCTGCTGGTGGCGGGCAGTTCGTGTAAACACACTAATTTAAGCAGAAATATTTTCAGGAAAAATTAAAATAATCGTGAGAATCTCTTGCGAACCATGCAATTTACGGGTTAGGGTAAGTCTGTGTAGATAATATATGTAATTTGAGAACTTTAAATATTTAAGAAAAGGGGAAGAATATGTATATTAAGGCACGTTTTATGAAGATGAACTCTTTTGCAGATTGCACTCACGGCCTTATATACGGGAAATACCGGGATGTTCTCTCCGGTGCCCGGCTTGTGACTCCTCCTGAAGTTGCTCTATAAATAGCGCCCTGCGCGCCAGGTGACTTGTTTATTATTCGCAGAAATCCTCATAAAAGTGGGATGCGGTAAAAAATAATTAAACGAGCCCATATTTTTAATGTGGAAAGTGACGATAAGGAATCCTGTGGCAGAGCTATACACAACATCCGGTAACGTGCAGAAGATTTCTCACTTTCTTCGTAGCAGCTCGAACAATATAACTGTTCGCCCGTTACCCACTCATGACGCTTCCGCATCAAACACCGACTCCACCGCAGATAGCGAGCTGGTATCTTCCGTCTCGCGACACCGCAGTGTGTACCGTTCAAAGCTGGGGCCGGTGGACCTTCTGAGTACATCAGTAAAACCCCTAGTGGACGCCCTTAATCCCGCTATTAATATGTCTCGGGTGGCCCTCGGGCTATGCCGTAACCCGCCGGGGTGGGTGCGCCGCATCTCCTACTGGGAGAACATTACGGCGCTGCCCCCAGCCACCACCGTATGCGAAGACGAGCACGGGTCTGTGCAGAGCACCTCGTACTTCGCAGACGCCCTCAGCCTGCAGGACAGCACCCTATCTTTTTCCGATGTGTCACAGCACGTATACACCGTTTTGAACTCGGTTCTGAGGCGGCTGGCTGAAGGGCGCACCCACGTATCTGCCGACCTGTCCGGCGGCGTGGACTCCACGGTCATCTCCGTGCTCCTCGCAGCGCAGAATGTTCCCTTCACCGCGTTTCACGCCGGGACGGACGATAAAGACAACCGCGATACGCAGCTCGCCCAGAAAATAGCCGAACACTTCGCCATAGACCTCATTAAGCTTGACTCATTTACGAAAAGCACCGCAGGTTTCACCATCCCGGATGAGCTTCGCGGGTTTTCCGAGGCGCCCCGCGCATGGCACGCTAACCTGCCGCACCTTACCGCCCTTGTGCGCAGCGCGCGGGAACGCGGCTCCAGCATCCACTGCCTGGGAATTGGCGGGGACGAGCTGTTTGAGCCCATGCCCGTTCAGGCGCTGCTCTACTTCAAACAGGGTGAGAAAATGCGGGCTATTAAAGCCATTAGCTCCGTTGCGGCTGCCGCCCGCTGGCCGAAAGTATCGACATTACGTGCCGCTTTCTCCCCAGAAACGAAACAGCGTGAGCTGCAGCGGCGCCTGACCCGCAGGGGCCAGAACATCCCTGAAAACATCGATGCTTTCTCATGGTTCCCGAACTTTACGCTGCCCTCCTGGCTATCCGAAGAAGCTACCGAGCAAGTCATTGAGCTCATAAAAACGACCCCCATCCCTCCAGAGGAAGAAGAACTGGATAAATACCGGTTCCACATCTACGGGTCCCTGGAATTTCAGGGGGAAGTGCTTCGGGGCATGAACGAGTATTTCAGCGAAACCGGCCTGGAATTTGCCGCCCCCTACCTTGAGGACGACATGATCCGCTCCTCCCTGGTGTACCCGGGTGTTCTGAGCGGGCACGGGATGAGCAAACCCGTCATCCTGGAAGCCATGAAAGGCACCCTGCCCGAGTTCTTCTACCGGGACATCTACAAAAGCGACTACAGCTTCGACCTGTACCAAGACTACGAGCGCAGCAAAGAAAACTTCCTGAAAATGATTGGCGACAGTCTCCTGGCGGAGCTGAACCTTGTGGATATAGACACTGTCCGCACGATCGCAAACAGCCCCCTGGGCAGCTCAGAGACACTCTACGATTTGAACGTATGACCCACATGGAGGTATGGCTACGTGAAAACTATGTATAAACGCTACGCGTCACTGCCCGAGAGGTTCTGCATTGCCGATGGCGTCAAAATTTCGGGCACCGAGTCCGGCATCGTGGTTTTTGTGCCCGCCCGAAGCGCCTATTTTCAAGGAAACAGCACCACAGAGCACATCTTGGACCTCGTGGAGCAGGAGCGCCGCAACTCAGAAATCATTGACTCCTTCATTCGCCAGTACACACAATCCGACCCGGACGAGATTCGGGAAGATCTTGAAGGTACCCTGCGGGAACTGTGGACGATGGGCGTCCTAGAGAAAGGCGAGGACCATGGGTGATAACCCCACCACCGCAACAGACGCGCACACCGTCAGCAGCATCAAAGCGCGCTTGGCGGTGTGTGCGGCAAAGATTATTGCGCACCTGCCGGTCACCGTTATTGTTCGCCTGCTGAAAATGTTCCGGCCCCTGCAGAAAAGCTCATCCATTCAGCAGGCGCTCGCGGTTGATGCGAAAGTGCGTGAAGTTTCCCCACTGTGCCGTGGGGAGCGGGGGTGCCTGGCACGGTCCATCTCAACCTACCTTTTGCTTTCTCTCATGCGCCGGAAAGTGGTGTGGGCCTCCGGGTTCCGGGTGAAACCGTTCCTTGCGCACGCATGGGTCACCGTCGAGGGGGAACCCATTAATGAGCACCACGATGTGCAGGGGTTCGTGACTGTCGCATCCACCAATCCAGAAGCCCGCTAGCGCCGTAACCATTCAGGCAAAAAAACAGGGTGAGGGCGGCGGCACCCAAGAAGTGAGGCGCATGAGACTATGGTGAAAGCTAAAAAAATAATGGGAAGTCATCCTGGGGGTAGTTTTTTTCGTATCTATCCCCTTTTAAAGGGGCTGCTGACCGTTATCTGTTTAATGAGTCTCACAAGTTCAGCCGCGTCGCTTCTGCAGCCGTTAATAGTGAACGATCTTGTTGATTCCGCAGGGTCCGCCCAGGGTATTGGTTACCTGCCGGTTCTCATTATTCTGGTGCTCATTATCGGGGCCATCCTCAACGGTATTCAGCAGTATTTTATTCAGAAAGTCGCCGAATCGGTGGCCCGTGACGCACGCACGCAGCTCGTGCGGAAAATACTCCGCATCCCCCTGGACGCCTTAGAGAAATACACCAAAGGAGACGTCCTTTCCCGCGTCATTAATGACACGATGCTGCTGCGCCGCTGCCTCACGGAAGGGTTCGTGCAGTCGTTCGTGGGTGTTTTCACGCTCATTGGGGCGGTGATCGGGATGTTCTTCATCGACCCCCTGCTGCTCGCTATTTCCGCCGTCATATCCCTGCTGGCGGTCGTGTCCGTCACGATGGCAACCTCTAAGGTCGAAAAATCCAGCGCGCAAATGCAGCAGGCGGTGGGTGAGCTGAGCTCGGATGTGTCCAGCGTGTTGGAGGCCTCCTCACTCGTTCGGACGGAGAACGCGGCGGGGCACCAGTTTAAGCGGCTGCAGCAGAAAGTTGATAATGCGTGGCTTAAGGGGATCGGAGTGGCACGGCTTGTCGCCCTCATCACCCCCATCTCTGCGGTGGCCATGCAGATCACGTTCCTGGTGGTTCTTGGCGTTGGCGGGGTCAGGGTCGCGAACGGGATAATTACCGTCGGCAACCTGGTCTCGTTCGTCATGTTCCTGGTTATGATGATCATGCCGCTGGGGTACATTTTCGGCACCATGAGCAATATTGCCGAAGCCAGCGGAGGCATCACCCGCATCCAGGAGATCCTGGGTATCCCGGACGAATACCCCGAACAGCTGGACACATACCACGAAAACCGTGATATCCGCTCCATCCTGCTGGATAACGTCAGCTTTAAATACGGTGCCGAACCTGAGGAAGGGGCCTCACCCTACCTGATTTCCGGGATGACGCTCAGTATCACCCCGGGGGAGAAGATCGCCATCGTGGGACCCTCCGGGTCGGGCAAGAGCACCCTGCTGCGGCTTATCGCCCGGCTTTACGAAATCTCAGGCGGGAACCTCCTCTACTCCGGCACCGCAAGCTCAGACATTTCCATCCCGGCTGTGCGCGCTAAAATCGGCCTGGTGCAGCAGGAATCCCCCCTGATTTTGGGCACGCTCCTCGATAATGTGTACATCTCGGGGCGCGGCACCGATAGCGCTGCCGCGCACCGTATCCTCAAAGATTTGGGGCTGGAAAAAGTGCTTGAACGTTCAGGGCACGGCGTGGACCTGAATATTGGCGGCAGCGGCACGTCCCTGTCCGGAGGTGAGAAGCAGCGGCTGGCCATAGCCCGCGTGATCCTGAAAAACCCGCAGGTGTACCTGCTGGACGAGTTCACCTCCCAGCTTGATGGCATTAGCGAAGAGCTGGTGGTGTCTGTGCTGAATAATAACGCCGCCCCCGAGTCAACCATGATTATGGTGGCGCACCGCATGTCCACCGTCGTTAATGCGGACATGATTTACGTGATGGATCACGGCAGGATCGTCGCCCAAGGCACGCACGACATACTCATGGAGTTCTCCCCCCCTCTACCGGGAGCTTGTCTCTAATCAGCTCATCCATTAGCGGCGGGCGCAGGGCCTACGCGGGGGAGTGGGTGATAGTGGCGCTGGCGGAAAGCCCCGCAATATTCTGCTCGGACGGGGCCGCACTGTTCACCGGCTCCAGCAGCAGGGTCGCATCCACCACGGTCACGGTTGTTCGCAGGCTAAACGACTCACCCACCTGGTCGTAGTACACGGGCACCTGGCTCAGCAGCACCTGGTTAAACACCTGCATCCCCTCAGCTGAGGCCACCGCGTCCTCAGTGGTGACAATGTCGAGGGTGCCGCGCCACTCCGTCCCGTAGCTGTCTGATTCCCGGAATACCGCGGTGAAACCGGCCCCGTTGAACGCCGCAAGCCGCGGGTTGTTCGAGCGGGCACCACCGGCGCTTTGAGCGAGCGCAGCCACCTGCTGCTGTTCCCCGTCCTCCCACAGCAGGGGCGGGCGGGTCTGTATCTCGTCGGCGAACGTGAACGTGTACTCAATGCTGAAACGTGCCCCGGCGCGCAGGGTGGTGGTTCCCGTGTATTCGCCGGATGCTGTGTGCGGGGCAGCGAACCATAGCCCGGCACCCCCGTAGAGGCCGTTGCCTACGCTGCCGCCGGGGGTGAACGTGCCCCCGCCTGCGGCGAGCAGGCCCTCCCATTTGGTGGTGCGGGAGGCGCGCGTGTCGGTGAGCTGCCCGTGGTACGAGTCGAGCCCGAAGAAGGTGCTGTTGGGGTTATCCATGGTGGTGTTAAACGCCTGAGTGAATACCCCGTAGTCGACGGCAACTACCTGGTCCGAGGCTGCGTAGGCTGGGGCCGTTGCGGATGCGGCGACGGCGGGGGCGGACCATGCGGCGCCAGCGAGTGCGCGGCGCCGCGTGAGGCCGCCCCTGAAGGGTGCGTGGGTCACGTGGACTCCTGTATGTATTTGAGAGAGTGTGAATGTATGCGATGTGAGTGAATACGACCTATCCAGTGTAGTAGACAAGTGTGCCTGCGCGCTGTAATGGCGCTATTATGTGTAGGAAATATTTGAAAATTTGTGCACCTCAACCCCGGACATAGCGGATTTATGCATTTTTGTGCTGGTGCGCGTCGCAGCGCACCGCGCGTACCGCGTGTCGGGGGTGGTTGTGGTGCGCCAATTAGCTGTATTTCATTCACTCAATTCACAAGCATCCTAGGAGCCACAGTGGCATTCATGAAATCTGCGCGCCTTTTTGCCGCGACCGTAGTTTTAATCGCAGCCGGTGCCGTCCCCGCCAGCGCAAGCACCATCAACACGTACGATACGGACGGTGACGGTATCCCGAACGCATGGGAGATCAGCGGCTATGACGCCGATGGCGACGGCACAGTTGACGTTGACTACCCGGGTATGGGGGCCAACCCGTACCGTAAAGATATTTTGTTGAGATGGACTACATGCCCGGTGAGCTCGCCACCGAAGCCGACCTTGACCGCATTACCGAGGTGTTCGCCTCCCTGCCGTTACGTAACCCTGACGGTACGCGGGGTGTGAGTATCCACCTGGATGCCGGGCCCGCCCGCAGCGCGAAGTACAACCTGGGCGGCGGGAACGAGATTCCGCATCAGAAGCTTAACGGTATGGGGGACTGGGCGGCACTGAAGAACCGTCATTTCGCCTCGGCCCGTGACGCTGGTTTTCACTACATGATCTGGGGCGACTATTACGGCAATACGAGCTCTTCGGGGCTGGGTTTCACGGGCGCTCGCGGGTTTATTGTGACCGTTGGGCACACCTACTGGCGGGGTGCCAGCAGCGATATTAGGGTGGGTACGTTTATCCACGAGCTGGGGCATAACTTGGGGTTGCGGCACGGTGGGGCCGATGAGGAGAACTACAAGCCGAACTATCTGAGCATTATGAACTACGAGTACCAGCTCAGCGGCGTGCCGCGCGCCGGGGGTAAGAACTACTTCGGGTATTCAACGCACGAGCATATGCCGCTGGATGAGAAGAACCTGGATGAGCGGCGCGGGCTTGGGGCAAACGCCTACGGGTACTTGTATAAGGGTAAACCTGCGCACCGTAACGTGGATTTTAACAAGAACGGCGTGATTGATGCGCAGCCGGTTGCCGCTGATGTGAACGGTAACCGGCGCATGAGCACGCTGCGGGCGAAGAGCGATATGAAGACTCTACGGTTTGCGGCCAGCGCGACGTCCCAGGGTGTGACGAGTACCCCGCGGACGGACCCCTATGAGGTTGAGGTGGACTATAACGAGGTAACCGCTGAATTCGCGCGGGAACGTGGCCTGCTGCCCTAACTGCTGTAGAGGATAGGCAGCTGAGTGGCGCCCCGGAAGGAATATCTTGGTCTGTACCTCACCAAGGTTTCCTTTCGGGGCGCTGCACGGCTAAGGCGCCTAGTTGCTGGGGTATTTTGCCTTCACCCAGCGCTCAAACACGCCAATGAGCGCATCTGTGAGCTTACCCAGCACCGCCAGCAGCACAATTGCCAGCAGCAGACGGTCGGTGCGCCCGTTGTTCTGCGAATCTGTGAGCAGGTACCCCAAGCCCATGGAGGCCCCCAATAGCTCGGCAGCCACCAGGAACAGCCAGGCCTGCGCTAACGCCAGGCGCAGCCCCTGACACCACGGACGGCAGCACGGCGGGCAGCTGGACGGTGGTGAAAACTTTAACGCCCCGGTATCCGAAGGCGCGTGCGGCCTCTACAAGTTTAGGATCCACGTGTGCCAGTGCCGCCGAGACGGTGGTGTACACGGGGAAGAACGCGCCGATTGCCACAAGTGTTACTTTAGAGTTTTCGCCGATGCCGATCCACAGCAGCAGCAACGGAACCCAGGCGAGTGAGGGCACGGCGCGTAACGCCCCAATGGTGGGTGCTGCGGCGATGCGCGCGGGCCCCCACAGCCCGATAAGCGCCCCCAGAACCAGCCCCAGCACCGCGCCGATACTGAACCCGAGTACCACCCGCTGGGTGGAGATTACCAGGTGGGTTGCTAGCTCGCCGCGTTGGGCCAGCTCGGTTCCGGCGGCTATGACGCGGGTGGGGAGGGCAGCTGCACCGCGGTGAATACCCCGGCGGTGCTCAGCACGTACCACAGCGTGATGAGTGCTGCAGGGCAGGATAAGCCCCACATAGTGTTTGGCACCCAGGGGCAGGGCGCGCTTTGGCCGGGTCTGGCCGCGGTGGGAGCTCGCCAATTGGGTGCGCCCGGCAGCGGTGCTGGCAGCTGCCGTGCGGGCTGCGGCGGTTTCTGCGGCTGCGGATTTCGTGTGTTTGGGGGTATCTGAAAGTTCCGGGGCGTTGGAAATTTTGTCGAGGGTTACACTCATGGCTAGCTCACCGTCTTCTTCACGTTCTCAATGGCGGCGCTGTCGGCTTTCTTGGCGTATGTGTCGTCCACGATGCTGCTCAGCGCCTTATCAATGTCTGACTGGTTGGGGACGTCCCCGGATTCGACGAGGATCGGGCCAACACCTTTGAGCACCTGCACCTGCTTGTCCCCTGGGACTGGGTCAATATTCAGGTGGGTTCGTTCCATCACGAGTTTGGCGGTTTCTAGCTTAATACCGGACTCGTCGGCGAGAATCTGGGTTGCCTCAGCAGTGTTTTCCAGCGCCCATTTGCGGGCATACTCATACACGTTCACGATGGTTTGCGCCGCGTCCGGGTTGTCTTTGAGGAACTGCTCGGTGGCGTTGAGGAACCCGTACGTATTGAAGTCTAGGTTGCGGTAGAACAGTACATCGTGGCTTTCGATTTCCGCGCTGGCCATAATCGGGTCGAGCCCGCTCCAGGCGTTGACCTGCCCGTTATCGAGGGCGGTCCGCCCATCGGCGTGCTGCAGGTTCTGGATGGTTACCTCTTTCGCCGCGATGCCTTCCTTCTTGAGCGCTTGGAGCAGCAGGAAGTACGGGTCGGTTCCTTTGGTGACCGCCACCGACTTACCCTTTAAATCTGATACTGCATGAATATTCGAGTTTTTGGTGGTGACCAGCGCTGACCATTCGGGCTGCGAGTACAGGTCAATCACCTTAATGGGTGAGCCGTTCGCGCGGGCCAGCAGCGCGGCAGAACCGGCGGTTGAGCCCACATCAATGTTTCCCGAACGCAGAGCCTCATTGGCTTTGTTTGACCCGGCTGATTTGACCCATTCTAGCTTTTTACCTTTTTCCTGCAGGGCCTTCTCTAACCACCCTTTCTTTTTAATAACAAGGGAGAGCGGGTTGTAGGTGGCGTAATCCACGGTCACGGTGTCTTTGCCTTTCGCGGCTCCCGCGCCGGGGGTTCCTGCGCCTTCTCCGGCGCATCCGGCAAGAACGGTGGTGAGGGCGCTGAAGGCCAGCAAACCCTTAAGAGCTTCGGCTCTGGTGATGGTTGTCATGGGTAATCCTTGGGTGTCTGATGGGGTGAAGAAAACAGTAAGACGGGGAATAATTATTCACCAAGAGGGGAAGGCGCGCAGCGGCTCTGGGCGCACGTGGGAGGCTGTGCCCTGCCCTAAGCGGGAACCGGGGTGGTATCGGCTTTTTCCACGCCGAGCTCTGTCAGCAGCTCAGCCCGCAGGGCAGTTAGCTCTTTGCTGGCCCTATCACGCGGGTGGGCGTCGCTAATGGTGACTACACGTGTGATCGTTGCGGGCGCATCGGGCGCGGGCTTACCGAGCACAATCACCCGGTCTGAGAGGTACAGTGCCTCTTCCACATCGTGGGTGACCAGCAGAATCGTGGTCGGGTCTTGCCGGTGAATATCCAGCAGCAAATCCTGCATTTTAATGCGGGTCAGCGCATCCAGCGCCCCAAACGGTTCATCCAGCAGCAGTACCCCGGGTTCACGCGCCAGCGCCCTCGCCAAAGAAACCCTCTGAGCCATTCCGCCGGAGATTTCTTTGGGGCGGTGCGTAGCGTAGTCGGTGAGCCCCACCAGGCGCAGCAGCTCGCGGATGCGCTCCTGCGCTCGTGTCTTTGGGATGCCCTGCGGCAGCCCGAGCGCCACATTATCGGCGACGGTGCGCCAGGGCAGCAGGCGCGGCTCCTGAAAACCGATTGCCACCCGCTGATCCAGCCCGCTCACCGGGGTGTCGCCGATGCGCACCTGCCCGCCCGTAATGCGGTTCAGTCCCGGCGGCGGCCCGCAGCAGCGTGGACTTGCCGCATCCTGATGCGCCAATGACCGAAATAATTTCTCCCGCGGCGGCGGTAAAACTTACTTCGCGAAGCACCTCGTGCGTGTTCTTGCCGGACTGTGGGAACGACTGGCTGACGGCGTCGAAAAGTGATCGTCTGGGCGTTGGCGGGTAGCTGGGTGTGGTGATTCTGTGTCATGTTACTTCCATCGGTCCTGGCGTTAGCACCCGCTAGGGGTTGCTGCGACGTCGTCGAGCCAGGTCTCTCAGTCGCTCTGGATGGGTTACGCCTATAACCCTAGAGGAGCCTGTCATTGCAGCGAAAACACATGACGTACCGTGACTAACGGTGACTAAATATTGCATGAGTCATGCGAAATATTACGGTGCGGAGTCACAAAAATTAATGTTCGTCATATACTGTTCACCCCCATCTGCGAGGGGATACACTCAAAACGCAAGGATTATGAGTCCCGGCGTAAAGCTCTGGCTAGCCGGGCGGCAACCCTCTCCCGTAGCGGGGTGCCCCAGATGATGATCTGGCTTCAAGGGACACGAAGCAAGTACGGCGCGAATGCGCCACCTGCACAACTTGGAACACCAAGAAGGCCACCACCTATAAGGAGGCGGCGCGCGGGGTGCAGGAACACCCAAACATTCGCGAAAGGATACGTAGATGGCTGAGCAGAAGAAGCGCATCGCAGTTAACGCATTCGACATGACCTGTGTGGGTCACCAGAGCTTCGACCTCTGGCGCCACCCCCGCTCCCGGGCTACCGAGTACAACACCATCAAATACTGGACTGACCTGGCACAGATCCTTGAGAAGGGCTTCTTCGACGGCGTATTCTTAGCCGATGTTGTGGGCATCTACGATATTTACAAGAACTCCGCCGCACCTGCTATCGAAGGCGGCGCGCAGGTGCCCGTGAACGATCCCGTTCATGCAGATCTCCGCAATGGCCGCCGTAACCGAGCACCTGGGCTTCGGCGTGACCTCAGCCGTGACCTACGAGCAGCCTTACACGCTCGCACGCAAGTACGCTTCCCTTGACCACCTCACTAACGGGCGTGTGGGCTTTAACGTGGTGACCTCATACCCTGCCTTCCGCAGCCGAATGTCAGGGCCTTGAAACCCAGATTGAGCACGACACTCGATACGAACTCGCCGAGGAGTTCCTGGACGTCTGCTACAAGCTCTGGGAAGGCTCCTGGGAAGACGGCGCGGTCGTCAAAGACCGCGAGAAGGGCATCTACGCCGACCCCGCCAAGGTGCACCCTGATTCAGCACAAGGGTAAGTACTTCAGCGTGCCTGGTGCGGGTCTGACCGAACCCAGCCCCCAGCGCACCCCCGTGATTTTTCCAGGCGGGCGCATCCAGCCGCGGGCAGAAGTTCTCCGGCAAGCATGCCGAGGTTGTGTTTATTGGTGCGCTGCGTCCCCGATCTGACCCGCATTATTACCGACCGCATTCGTGACCGCGCCGAAGAGAATGGCCGCGGCCGCGACGAAATCAAAGGTTTTTCGCGATGCTCTCCATTATTGTGGACGAGACCGAAGAGAAGGCGAAGGCAAAGTACGAAGAGTACCGCAAGTACGTGAACCTGGAATCTTCGCAGGCCATTATCGGCGGCTGGTCCGGCGTGGATCTTTCGCAGTTCGACGAGGACGAGGTTCTCAACTATGTGAAGACCGAGTCGATTCAGTCCTTCCTCACCCCCTTCACCCTGCAGGCCAAGGATAAGCAGTGGACGCGTAAGGATATTGCCGAGCACTGCACTATTGGCGGTATGGGCGAGGTTATTGTGGGCGACCCGCAGCAGGTGGCCGACGAACTCGAACGCTGGATTGATGAAGGCGGACTGGATGGTATTAACCTGGCATACCACGTTTCACCCGGCTCCTTCGAGGACTTCATCGAGTTCGTGGTTCCTGAGCTGCAAAAGCGCGGGCGCTACCGCACCTCCTACGAGGGTGAGACCCTGCGCGAAAGCCTGTTCGGTAAGGGACAGGCTAAGGTTGCAGACTCCCACCCGGCTGCGAAGTACCGCGGCGCCTACGTGGGTAAGCCCTCCACGGCAGATACCCCGGCACGCGCTATCGCCAACTAAACCCGCTGCGCCTGCGCGCATGGTTGCAAAATGTCCCCTCCTAGGGCAATAAAAAGAGCCTTTATTTGAATAAAGCATTAAAATGCCGCTTTATTCGAATAAAGGCTCTTTTTCACGCACGTTTAGAATGGGGTGCATGAGCGAAACACCCCTGTACGACCCTCAAGCCCGCTGCCTGTGTACAAGCGGCGAGGTATACGGCGCCTGCTGCGGGCGGCACCTGGGCGAGTTTGCCGCATCCGGAACCCTGAACGCGCCCACGCCGCTGGCTCTGATGCGCTCGCGGTTCACCGCCTTCGCCCTGCACGATGCGCCCTACCTGCTGGCAAGCTGGCACCCGCATACGCGCCCCGCCGAGCTGGATACAGATAAAACATTGCGCTGGTACCGGCTGGATATTCTGGGCTCTTCGGGCGGTCCCTTCGATGCGGCGGGCACGGTCGAGTTCGTGGCGTACTACCGCTCGGTTCCCGGCACGCCCGCCGAGGAACGTGTGAAAGGCACCATGCACGAAAAATCCCGCTTCAAGAAAGTAAACGGCACTTGGTACTACCTGGACGGTGAGGTCAGCTAAGTTCTTCCCAACCGGGTGGCATGGCAAAAACATTCCTCTTATGGTATGTTTTTGCCATGATATCAGTCGCAGAATATGCCCAGCACGCCGGGGTGAGTCCCCGAAGCGTGCGTGCACGCCTTGAACGAGGGTCTTTGCGCGGACAAAAAATCGCCGGGCGGTGGATGGTTTCAGATAACCCGCACGAGCATTACTCCGCACATGGGCGCAAAATCTCGATGGCATCCTTCAATCAGCTTGCCGCCTATCTTGACGGTAACAGTGCATCCCTTACCCCCGATGCACGCCGCCGTGCCAAAGAACGTGCACATAACATCTCCGAACGTGGGGTAGAAGCTCTTAGGCAGTATGCAGTGCGTGCAGATGCGAAACCTCAATTCTATGCCGTGCCTTCTGCTGACCTGCATGACCTGATGGGCGAACGCGCATTAGTGCTTACGGGTGTCAGTCACGAATATTCGGAAATTTACGGGGCTACCGTAGACGCATATGTAACTCCCCGCGACCTCGAATCCCTGAAATTTATCTACGCACTACGTGAAGTTCATGCTCAGGATGCCAACGTCATTCTTCGCGTAATCAAAGAGTTACCTAAGATTCGCCCCTTGCATGTTGCAGTTGATCTCCTAATTTCCAAAGACCCGAGAAGCGAGCGGGAAGCGGAACGCCTAGTGAAAGGACTCATAAGCCGTGCCTGATCAGAAAACGGTGAAAATCCCAGCCCAGGGCGCAGAGCTTGAATCCTGGCTTGGGTTGGCAGACATCTCCGATCTAGTTCCTCAGGGTTGGTCCCTCGCCGGTGGAAGTATGATGAGGTTACTCGCGTGTGAGCGTGGGTATGAGGGCTCTCGGGCAACCCGAGATATTGACGTCGTTCTTAATATTCGCGCTCGACGTCGGCTTATTGGGGAATTCGTCCATGCACTCAAGAGCACAGGATTCGCCATTGATGGGTATAACGCTTCCGGACAAAACCACCGATGGGTGCGAGGCTTAGCCCAAATTGATGTATTGGTGCCTTCGGGACAATCCGAGAAAACCCTGTCCTATGACTTTTCCGGGCTGGGAAAAGTCCTGATGACTCGCGGCGCCCAATTTGGCATAGACCGCACATCGTCAGTTGCTGTGGAATGCGCGGGTCGCACGTTCCTGGTAAATCGCCCTGACGCTTTGGGTGCGCTCTATGAGAAATGCTCCGCTCTTTTGAATAATGGTGACACACATAAACAGCGCCATTTTCATGACATTTTGGTACTTGTCTGCCTGCTTTCAACCTCTGAACGCCGAGACCTGATAGGACTTAGCGGTAAACAAAGGTCAAGACTGGCATGGGGGCTGCGCAGAGCTTTAGCGGAACCCGGTATTGGCCGTCCTCGTGAGCGTGAGATGGCTCAGAATATTGTGAGCTTCCTCGATGAAAGTCTCAAAAACTAGTCCTGCGTTTGCTATGTTTATGCCATGAGTGACGTTATCTCGCAGGAATCTTTCGACGAGCTCGCCCTCTATTTCAACGGGGGGAGGGCACCTGCTTACCCCGGATGCGCGCCGCAGCGCCGCCGAACGCGCCCGCATCCTCTGCGCTCACGGGCTCGATGCGCTCCGGCAGTATACGCACCGCACAGGGATGATCGTGCACTACTATGTGGCACCCTACGATACGAGTGACCTGCTGCGAACGGGTGCAAATGCGCTCGCGCTCACCGGGGTTCGGCACGAACTTGCGGGGATGAAAACTTCTCTGATCGATGCCTATATTTTACCCAGTGACCTGGCAAAATTTGCCCCGAGTTGGGGCCTGGAACCTGCCCCTCCCGAGCGGGCGAACGTGATTTTGCGTGAGGTTTCCACCCTTCCACGGGTGCTGCGCCTGCATGTGGCGGCAGATGCCCTGCACGCCTATGAGGCTGGCGCCGCTGGCGAGAGTGCCCGAAAAGCAGCCCAGCGCATCCTGAGCGAGCTGTGCAGTTCTTGAAAGCTGCTGTCAGTTTTGGTGTGCACCACCGGGTAAATAGGGGGATTTACCGCGGAAATAATGATTATCCCGCGAACCTGCTTCGGCTCTGAGAAAAGTTTTGGAAATTATGATGAGGACCTATTGCATACTTCCCCGGCGGTTTGATACAGTTGAGGAGCTAGCCAGAGTCGCAATAAGTTTATTACAGGGACGAGAACTTATTGTGGGTGTTCTATTGAGGATGCAAAGAATGGATAGCATTGAGAGCTTCCGAAAGCTGATATTGGGCTCCTATTGTGTGATAGGAACAGTTTTACACTCTCACATATCCTAAGTTTCCATTTGATGTCGCACCACTTTGTGATGTGGTGGCCGTAGTATAGCGCTATTAATGCACAGAGCAAGTGTATTGTGGCGTGGTAGCTAGGTGATAGGCATCATCGTAGAGGAAATATACTTTGCTGACAAATATAGAGAGCTAACTTTTTCTAGCGAACTCATTCTTCAAGTCTTTTAAAGATTAAGCGGCAATTATTTTCTGCTGCAATTTTTAATAGCGGAATGTTTTGGGGAACTGCTGGCTAGGTCTCTATTCTCGACCACCCAAAATGGTCATTAAAAACTCTATAAGTTTCCTTTTGAGGGGGTTGCACCCCTGCAATAAAGGAGGTGGGTTCCAAGCTGTCACCTTTGGAACGTTGTCATCTTGGAACCCAGCCAAAGTTTGATGGAAAACATCAAACTATTGATTAACCACAATCATTCCTGAGGCTATTCAGGAATTCATAAGGAGGATAACCATGGCTAAGGATACCATGTTCATGGAAGAACTGACCGACCAGGAGCTGGAGCAGGTTAACGGCGGCTGTTACAGCAGCTGTGGATACTACGGTGGCAGCTATGGCGGTAGCTACGGTGGCAGCTACTGCGGCAGCAGCAGCAGCTACTACGGTGGTAGCTACAGCGGCGGCGGCTACTACTACGCTGCTGTTGGGTACGGCTACTCCTGCTAATAACAAAACATAGACAAGGGGAATACTGAGTGCTAATCAGGGAACTTCTTCCTGAGCTGGATGATGAACAGTTCCAGCAACTGGTGTCGGATGTGTCAGACGTTTCTTTACTCGACCGGTTAGACACCACCTCAGATTCCCCACCTGTTGGGCGGCCGTCAGCTCCAGTGCCTTCAGCGCTGGGGCCGACGGCCGAACCTGCTATGTTTTACACGCTTTTTGCGTGGCTTTTTGAGAGTGAATATAAGCGCGTAGTACAGGCTGTTCGTGCCTCACACTATGTTGATAAAGAACACTTCCCAAACATTGTTGGTGGGCTCCTTGATGAGTTCACGGTGCGCCTGGCGAATTTCTATATTCGGCCGTTGGTCGCCCATATTAAGAAAGTTTCCTCTGAAGGGCTGCTGCAAGGGGGCACCCCGGAAGAGCGGTACATAGACTACTGCCGCCGCTGGCCTAAAGATTTCATGGATGGTTTCTATACGAGCTATCCTCTTCTGCGGCGGGTCCACAGCATTATTGTGCACCAATTCCACGCTATAGTGGCGGAGCTTTTTGAACGCATCCAGGCCCAAGAAAGCGGCATTCGTGAGCTTTTAGGGGCGCAAAATGCTGAGTCCCTCACCCTTGAGTCTCTCACTATGGCGGGTGACTACCATAACGGTGGACGCACCGGCTGCCTGCTGGTGTTTAGTCAGGGGACGGTGGCTTATAAACCACGTAGCGTTGATGGCGAACGGGCGTTCTACAGGATCGTTCAGAAACTTGCGGAACAGGGCGCTCCCCGCATGCGTGCCGCCCGGGTCGTTCAGGGTGAAGACTACGGGTTCATGGAGTTTATTGAGAGAGAAGACGTAGACTTCACGGCCGAAAAATTCTTAGAGTCTTCGGGGCAGCTGTCAGCTCTTTTCTATGCTCTGCTGGGTAAAGACATGCACGAGGAGAACCTCATCCCAACGAGCGAGGGTGCTGTCCCTATTGACCTCGAAACAATACTGCACTGTTCACACCTTCTGAACGATGGTAAAGCAGACATGCCCGACAACAGCGCTTTGTTACATAAAGAACGCGGTATTTGCACCAGCGCTTTACTGCCCACCCGGCTGGTACGTAAAGACCCCTCAAAAGGGTATGTTGATATTGGCTTTATCCGGGGTGAGCAGGGGGGCAAACCCCTTTAAAGGTACGGTAGTTGAGCAACCTTTCCGCGATGATGCTATTGTCCGGTCTGTTCGGTATTCTGACCTCGGCGGTCCCCAACAGGGCAACGATCCGGATACCCACACCCTCGAGAAACGGCGCGCCACGGAGGTCGCCCGTGCCCGCGGTTTTGTGCGCGGGTTTGAGCAAATGTACCGGTGGGTGTGTGAGCACCGTGACGCTATGCTGGAGCTGGTACGCAGCGAATGTGCTACGCTGACTCTTCGGGCCGTGCTGCAGCCTACCATGCAATACGAGCAGCTGGTACGGATGCTCGGCAGCCCCGAGGCGTTATCCTCTAAGAGTGTTTTTGCGACGGTGGCGCTACGTACCGCAGCCTTTGACGACGATCGTTCCCTGGAACTGGTCTTAGCAGAAGTAGAGTCACTGTGGCAGCTCGATATCCCGTTCTTTAAACATCGGGCCGATCGTACCGCGATCATGACACCCGATGGGCAAGAGGTGGGCTTGGGCATTAAAACCAGCGCTCTTGAGGAGACTCTTAACCACATTTCCCACATGGATGAAGACGACCTTGACGAGCAGCTGAACCAGATCTGGTCTGCTTTTATCTCCCCATACCCCGCGAATACTCTAGCGGATGAACCGGCAGACATCCGGCAGGGCCGTGGGGGAGAGCGGGAAGAGCGTGAACTCAGCACCGCGATCGCTGACCGGCTGGCGGCTACGGTTCATTCAGGCACCGCCCCGGAGGATCCGTGGACGTGGGTTAGCCCTGTCCCGAGCAGTCAGCAGCATCATCATGGCATTTGGAATACTGATGTTTTGCAGACGGATCTCTACGGCGGCTCAGTGGGTATTGCGTTGGCGTTAGCGCAAGCGGCACACGTGCTGGGGCACCAAGAATATGCTGAGACTGCTCACCGCGTATTCGACCCGCTAGCTGAGACTATTCTTTCGGGGGAAAAGCCGCTTAAGCTGCCTGAGTATATACGCGACATGGCTTTTGCCGGTGAACCCGGTATCGCTTTCACTCTTGCCGGTGCCGCCCGCTACCTTGGTGACACGCGGCTAAAAGATGCCGCTCTTGAGCTGGGGAACCAGGTGGCTGCACGTATAGCGAAGGCGGAGCACCCAACCCCCGGCTATCTGAGCGGCCATGTGGGCGCGGCAACTCTTCTGCTGGGGCATGAGCTGGCTACCGACCGTCAGGCGCTGCTGGCTGTATTAGACCGGCACGCCCAGGACATTATTGCTGGCCGTATTGATGATGCATGGTGGGCACAGAGCGGGTTTGCCACCGGCATGAGCTCGTCAATTTTCGCCCTCAGTCGGTGGAGCCAAGACATGCCCTCACCAGAGCGTGCCCGGCAGGCAGTCGCCACTTTGCTGAAGCGCTTGGATGAGCTTGATAACGGGGAATACTGGCAGATGCGGGTACCTATTGGGGAGAGCGCCCACGACGGCACCTGGTGCCACGGTAGCGCGGGTGTCGCCTTAGCCTTAGCGGCTGTGCACTGTTGGCTCCCTGAGCTTTCTAACCGCGCGAGCCTTGACCGTGCGGTCCAGCGTTCCCTGCAGGAGGGAACCAAGCGTAACTTCACCTCTTGCCACGGTGCCCTGGGAACCCTTGACGTCCTTGAATGGGTGGTCTCGCACGTCCCCGATGTGTCCAATGCGGAGGCTGTCCATGATGCCGTCAAGAACGGTTATAACGTTTCCCTGCTGCGCGAAACGCTGAACGATAAATCTGTTCGTTACTCTCTGACGCCTTCTCTGATGGTGGGCACCTCCGGGGTGCTGTCGTGGTTGACTCGCCAGGGCAGGGGATACCCGCTTATATACCCCCATAGTTCCTGACTCGGCCGAGGCTCACTAATAGGCAGTGCTCGGGGTTATTTTGGTGTAATGGATAACACCTCTCATTGAGGGTGGAATACTCTGATTTTCCCAGAAAATCTATTGCACCTACCCCGGGGATTTGTTATAGTTGAGTAGCTAACCAGAAACGCAATAGATTTATTACAGGGACGAAAATTTATTGCGGGTATTCTATTGAAGATGCAAAGAATAGGTAGCGTTGAGAGCTTCCGAAAACTGATATTGGGCCCCTAAATTTGATAGGGAAAGTTTTACACTCTCAAGCATCCTAAAGTTTCCACATGACGTAGCGCTACTCTACTGTGTAGTGGCCATGTTGTTGCGCCAAAATAGTGCAGACAGCATGTACGACGCAGTGTGTGGCGTGATCTGAAATTGGACTTTGCCTTACTGACGAACACATTTACAGATCTTTAGAATACCTATTTCCGCTGCACATTTCTTTAGCGATGGAATGTTGTCAGAGGTGACTGGTTAGTTTATACCTTAAAACCCCACTGGGGATTTAAAACTTTACAAGTTTCCTTTTTGTTTGGGTTACCTAAAACCCAGATGAAAAGGAGGTGGGTTCCAACGTGGCGCCTTGGAACGTTGTCATTGCGGAACCCAGCTAGAGTTTGATGGTAAAACATCAAACTGACACCGATAATACTATTCCTGAAATTGGTTCAGGAATACATAAGGAGGATAACCATGCCCAAGGATATCACGCTTCTGGAAGAGATCTCCGATCAGGAACTCGGTCAGGTTAACGGTGGCGGCTCCCACGGTGGCGGCTACTACAGCTCCGTTGGTGGCGGCAGCTACGGTGGCGGCTACTGCGGTGGCGGCTGCGGCGGCTACGGCTACGGCTTTGGCTTCTGGGGCGGCAGCTTCTCCTAAATCCAGAGGATAAGTAAATACGATAGATAAGGAGAATTCAGGTGTTAATCAGGGAACTTCTTCCTGAACTGGATGAGGAACAATTCCAACGCCTAGCATCTTACGTATCTAGCACTTCGTTACTAGAACGGATAGGCACCACCGCATCCGAAGCGCCTGACTCCGATTTTATTGTACGGTTGTCGGCTCCGGTGTCTTCGGCACTGGGGCCGACTGCCGAACCCTCCATGTTCCACGCGCTCATCGCCCAACTGGCGGAGAATGAACGTGGAAACGTCGAACACGCCATCACCTCATCGGGCTACGCTGTAACGTCGCAGATCCCCCGTTTAACCAACCAATTCTTGGATAACCTAACGGCGCGTTTAAACAATTTCTACCTCAGACCACTGGTTGCCCACATCAAAAAGGCCTCTGCGCAGGGGCTATTGCAGGCAGACACACCGGAAGGGCGCTACGAAGACTACTGCCGCCGCTGGCACGAAGAACTAAGCGATGATTTCCACGCAAGCTACCCACTTCTGAACCGTATCCACCAGGTGACGGTGCAGCAATTTCATGCGATGATCGCCGAGATTTTCGAGCGTGTCCGCACCCACGAAAACGATATCCGTGAGCTTTTGAATACCACGGATGCCGCACCACTTCAGCTTGAATCTTTTCGGGCTGCCCCGAACTCGTTACGGCGGCGGGCGTGCTGGCTGCCTCCTTAAGTTCACGCAGGGCACAGTGGTCTACAAATCACGCAACGTTGAGGGCGAGCGAGCATTCTGGCAGATCGTTCAAGACCTTACTCAGCAGGAGGCACCCGCTATGCGTGCCGCCCGGGTAATCCAGGGTGAGGGTTACGGCTTCATGGAGTTTATTAAAGCTGAGGAGGTAGATTTCTCAGGCGAAGACTTCTTAGAAGCCTCCGGTCGACTAGCGGGTTTGCTCTACGCATTGCAGGGTAAAGATATGCACGCCAAGAACCTGATCCCCCTGGCTACCGGGACCCGTGCCGATTGACCTTGAGACGGTGCTTCACCCCATATACATCCTCGCCGACGACACCCCTCAACCGCCTGAAGGCAGCGCCCACCTGCGAAAACTCCGTGGGATTTCCAATAGCGCGTTTCTGCCCACCCGTATTACGCGCCGCGACGCCTCCCTGGGGTACCGTGACGTCGGCTTCCTCCACGGGGAGCAGGGGAATGACCCGTTTAACGAGGTCATTGTTGAGCGTCCCTTCCGGGACGATGCTGCCGCCCGAATGAACCGCGAACCGGCCCCAGCCCCAGAGGAGAACCAAGAAGCGGCAAGCATGGTGGCACTCGTCGGCGACGAATCCAGCGCTGAGGTGCTGGAAGAGCGGCGTCTCTATGAAGCTGCCCGTGCCCGTGCCTTCGCTCGAGGGTTTAATCAGATGCACCAATGGATCTGTGAGCACCGCGAGGCGATGCTTGAGGCGGTTCGCGCGAACTTTACCGGGCTGATGCTTCGCGCCCTGCTGCAATCAACCAGGTTTTACACCCAAATCCTTAAGATGCTCAGCAGTCCCGAGGCGCTCGCATCCCAAGAAGTGTTCGCCACGGTAGGGCTGCGCGCCGCCACCCTAAGCCACAACCGCCCCCTGGATATGGTTGCGGCTGAAGCGGAAGCTCTCTGGCGGTTCGACGTACCCTTCTTCATGCACCGGACGGATGGCTCTGACATCGTATCGTTTGAGGGTAAACCGGTGGGGCTCAGCATTAAAGGCAGCGCCCTGGAAGAAACCCTGCGGCATATCGCCGCCTTGACGAGAATGACCTAGAGGAGCAGCTCCAGCAGATTTGGGCTGCCTTCATCTCACCCTACCCGGCGAACACCCTGGCCAATAGCCCGGCAGAATTACTCTCAGCTGGGGAAGACGAACAGCACGAACGGGGGCTTTGCGCCGCGATCGCAGACCAGCTGACGGGCACTCTGCGCCTAGGCGGCAGTGAGCAAGACTCCCGGACGTGGCTCGCACCTAACCCCGGGCTCTGGCAGCAGCATATTGGTGCATGGCAAACCACGGTTCTTGGGATAGACCTGTACACCGGGTCGGTCGGGCCTGCGATGGCCTAGCCCAGGCAGCACACACGCTAGGAAACGCGGAGTACGCTCAGGCTGCGCACCGTGTGTTAGACCCGATAGCGCAGGATGTCTTCGATAAGAGGCTCTTTAGCATTCCCCCGGAGACCTGCGACGGTGTCTCAGGCGGTGAGGCGGGTATCGCGCTCTCACTTGCCAGCGCCGCAGAGTACTTGGATGACCCCCGGCTGAAAGAAGCTGCCATTATGCTTGGCGACCGGGTTGCCGCCCGTATGGAGCAGGTGGAGCATCCGATGCCGGGGTACCTGGATAACCAGGTAGGCGCCGCCACACTACTTCTGGGGTATAACCTCGCCACCAACCGTGCCGCTCTGCTGGAGGTGCTCGAGAAGCACGCCCTGGATATTGTCGCTGGCCGGGTTGAGGAGAACTGGTGGAATGTGAGCGGGTTCGCCTACGGTGTGAGCGGGTCAATTTTTGCTCTGGCCCGCTGGGGGCAGGAGATGCCCACACCTGGGCGCGCTCAACATGCCGTGAAGATTCTCCTGCAGCGGCTGAACAGTTTCAGGTATGCGGAAGGCTGGTGGGCCCAGCTCTCCGAACGCAGCGGCACAGGCGACGCGCACACCGGCGGCACATGGTGCTCTGGCTCTGCGGGTATCGCCCTTGCACTCGCAGCCGTACACGTGTGGATGCCGGAGTTCTCCCCGCGTACTGAGCTCGACCGGGCGGTGCAGTACGCGTTCCGTACCGGAACTAGGAGTAACTTGACGTTGTGCCACGGGGACTTAGGAACCCTGGAGGTGCTCAACTGGATTATTGCTCGCGTTCCCGATGTGCCCGGCGCCGAGGATATCCGTGCAGCCGTCAAAAACGGGTACGGCCCCTCAGTTATTCGCGCGACACTTGACGATAAGTCTTCACGGTACTCACTGACCCCGTCACTGCTGGTGGGTACCTCCGGGGTACTGTCGTGGCTGGCTCACCGTTTAGGGGGAGGGCGTTTATACACCCCCGTCATTCCTGACGTGAGTGAGGACCGGTAAAATATGGGGTTTCCAGCGGTTCTCCAAGCGGCTGCTACTGAGTGCGGGCTAGTGTCGGTGCGTCCGTATTGCAGCATTACGGGCGGTATCAGACGATATCTGATCTGCGCCTCATTGCCGAACCCGGGCGTGAAGGCCTGAGTATGCTCCAAGTGCGCAACCTTCTCATGGCAGAAGGCATGGACGTCGGGGCGTACAAAGCTAACTCGCTGGAACAGCTGCGCGATATCGGCAAGCCAGCTATTCTGCACTGGAACAACTCCCACTATGTGGTGCTGGTACGCATCCGTAAAGACCGCGTACATATTATGGACCCCGCAACGGGGATGAAAGTTATCCCCCTTCAGGAAGCTGAAGGCTCTTTCTCCGGTAGCGTGCTGGTTCCCACCCCCCGGAAAGACTTTAAAAAGAAATCCCGAAAAGTCTTCCAAGACTGGCAGCTGAACACGTTCTTCACGAAAAAGATGTTCGCCCAGTACGCGGTTTTCGTGGTGCTGCTGGTGATTACCTACAGTGTCACGTTCGCCGTGCCGGTGGTGATCCAAAGCGTGGTGGATGCCCAACTCAGAGGCCATGAAGACGCCATCCTCGTCGCAACTATCGGCGTGGTTGTTGGCGTGGCGGGCTACTACCTGGTGTCCATCGCCCGCGCCGCGGCTTTGGCTAGTATCGTCTCGTCCATCGGGTACCAGCTGCTGGGCGGGATGTTCAAAAGGCTGCTGAAGCTGCCGCTGACCTACTTTGCGCTCCGCTCCCCGGGCGATATTCTGTACCGTCTTTCCAGCGTCAATACGCTGCGGAACTTTCTGTCCACGAACCTGACTGAGCTCGTGATTAATATCGGTACGATGATCGTGATTCTCGTCTTCATCGCCCAGCAGTCACGCGAAATCCTCATTATCACCTTCGTGGTACTCGCCGTGCTGATGCTGATCTGGTTCGTGACGGCACGCCCCACCTCCCAGGCGCTCGACGCCGAATATGCGCACGCCTCAGAAGCCCAGGTGGTCGAACTTGATGCCATTAACACCGTGGCATCCATGAAAATGACTGGTTCGGCAAGCTCCACATATGAGACGTGGCGTGAGGCGTACAAACAGTCGCTTGCCTCAATGCGCCGCCGCATGGTGCTGCAGCAGGGTGTGCTTGGTTCCGCAGCTTCCGTGGTGCAGCTGGGCGGGCCGCTGATTCTGCTGCTGGCGTCGCTTCCTCTGGTGAATCAGGGTGTGCTCACGCTCGGGCAGGCTATTGCCACCGAGGGTATTTCTGCCATGCTGTTCTCCTCTATTTCGTCAACGATGTTCGGCATTATGAACATTATTGCCGTGGACCGGGCGGTGGCGCGTATCGTTGATATTCAGCGTTACGACCCTGAGCAGGATGGCGGCACCATCACTAAGCTTGCCAGCAGCGATATTGAGCTTGAGAACGTGAACTTTACTTACCCCGGCGGAACGCAGCCCGTGCTTTCTGAGGTGTCTATTACGGTGCCAGAGGGGCATGACATAGCCCTTGTGGGCTCATCCGGGTCGGGCAAGAGCACGCTGGCTATGCTGCTATGTTCGCTGTACAGCCCGGTGTCCGGCACTATTCGGATGGGCGGGATCAATGTGCAGGATTATTCCTTGGATGCGCTTCGCTCCCACATTGGGTATGTTCCGCAGCAGCTGCAGACAAGGGGCGGCACCCTGTACGAGAACCTCACGGCGGGGCTTGACGATGGCCGAACCCGCGAGGAGATCGAAGCGGATGTGCTGAGCATGGGCATTCTGGATTTTGTGAAGGGTCTGCCCATGGGGTTTGACACGATCATGTCCAGTGATGGTGAGAACTTCTCAGGCGGGCAGCGTCAGCGCATCGCCATTGTGACGGCGCTGCTGCGGCGCCCGCGCATCCTGGTGCTGGATGAGGCAACGAGCGCGTTAGATACCACCACTGAGCGTCAGGTGACGGAGCTGATTGCACGGTATAAGTGCACGAAGGTTGTGGTGGCGCACCGTCTCTCCACTATTCGCAACGCCCAGCGGATTATTGTTTTGGAGGGTGGGCGCATTATCCAGAGCGGAAGCCATGATGAGCTGATCCGGGTCCCTGGCCGCTACCGGGATCTGTACTACCTGGAGGACCCTGAAAGCATCGCACAAGAGATCCGCGCCCATGAGGCACCGCAGACTCAAGGGAAGCCGCAGGCCCAGGAACCCCAGGACGAGCAGCGGGAATACGAAGAAAGCCTGTATGACCATATGGCGTGGGTGGGGGTTGAATCTGCCCCGCGGTTTAGGTGCAGGACCTCATTCTGGAGCAGCGGCTCCAGGTACCGGGAAGCTACTGCGGCCAGGATGCATAAGGCCGCCGATAACTCCCGGTGGCTGGGGTGAGCCTGCCTTCCGGCGAAGAAATCGGTATGTGCAGGAATCTGCGGGCCATGTCAGTGAAACTAACGATACAGCTGCCATGGCATGACGGGTAAAACATGACGGCACATGCTCTCTAAACTATGGTGAATAACCTCTATGGGGGTATTTCTGTAGCTTGGTCGTGTCTTCATGCAGCTTAGTCGATACCCATCCTGCATAGGTGTCGCCGCCATGTTAGGCTGTGCATGAGGTGATGTGGTGAAGCTGAGATTATGCGAGGATCCTGACTATCAGGAACCCTGAGGTGAGTATCGTTTATGCCCAGAAGGATGTGCGGGTCAGCCGCATCGTCGATTTTGTGGAATCGGTGGAGCAGCGGATTAAATGCGAAAACGGAAGCACCGACATCATGGTGAATGCTTCAGATATTTTCTATTGTGAAAGCGTTAAGAAAACAACGTTTGTGCACGTAGCAGGAAATACGTATAGGACCGACCATAGGCTCTACGACCTTGCGGAGAAACTTCAAGATTGTGGATTTGTGCGGGTGAGTAAGTCATGCATTCTCAACATTAACGTTCTTGAGAGTGTTAAACCGCTTTTTAATAGCCGCATGGAAGCCATATTAACAACCGGCGATAGAGTCTATATAAATCGCACATACCTCAAAAACGTCAAACAAGCGTTGAAAGGATACGGTGCATGAGAAAACTTGCTGTTAATATTTGTGCGACCACGGGTATCTCCCTCATTTTATTGGCCGTCATCGGTCTGTTATCAGGTGGAACGTATCTTTACCTTGTGGGAGTTTTCCAAGTCCTTACGACCAATATGATGATTCATGTGGGTATGCTGCTGGTTTCGCGCATGGCACTGAAATATCCCCTGTTGGAGGCGCTTGTCGATATAGCCCTTATTCTCGTCATGATCTGCGGCAGTGGGCTGGCGTTCGGCTGGTTCTCCAGCACACCGCTCTGGATCCTGTGCATTCTGGGAATCGTGATGTATGGCGCCTCAACCGCCCTGAATATTTTACATATGCGCCGGGAGGTTCAGGAAATAAATATGCTCATTGTTCGACGAAAATTTACTTAAAACCACTATCCCTGAAAACAAAATATTATTTTTGCGGTAATTTTTTTTTGCGCCCTAAAACCACTATATTTTGCGGAGTATTTCGTATGCGTCTTGAAAAAATTAATGTTTTATACTGCGTGCTGGCCGTGTATTGTGTATGCTTTATTTTTCGCATATATGAGTATTTTGTGCTTCGTACCGATCAGAGTTTTTGGGGTGAAGCCTTCGTTCATAAGCTGATCGGTATAGGAATTTTAGGGTTGGTGATGCAGTCCTGCTCTCTGGGGGCCCGCAGCATTGGATTTACCCGTGAGCACATAATGCGCCCTATCCTTGCCGGGCTGGGTTTCGGCGCAGTAGTTTTCGCGATTGCCTATGTCGCTGAGATAGCGCTTTTACCGCCCACCGAATTTCGCTCCCTTGACGTTTATGTGAGCACTTACGCGGTCAGCAGCAATACGGGGCATCAGACAGCGCTCATATTCTTTGTGATCTGTCTGGCGGGGAACGTGATCAACGTGGGTCATGGAAGAAGGAGTTTTTCGCGGGCTTTTTCAGAAACTTCTGGGATTCCGTTACTCGTTTATGGGTGCTGCAGTCATTTCTTCGGCGCTCTTTGGCCTGTGGCATGTGATCGCTCCCTGTACGGAACTATACGGACGGAACCTCAAGCTTGGGTGGAGCGGTCATGAATGCTCTGATCCTGATGCTGACATCAGCCGTGGTCGGATTTAAATTTGCACTGATGACGCGCCTGACAGGGCAGCCTCTATATGGCGATGGCAAACCACTGTGCAAATAATGTGATCGTGAATCTTGTGCATGTAACGTCGGTTTCCGGGGAGGATACGCTGATGTTCGTGCGGATCTCCATAGCGCAAGGGCTATCATTTCTCGTGGTGGCAGTATGGTACCTGGTGGCCTCACGCCGCGGGAGTCTTCCTGCGGCAGGGATTGAGGGGGCGCCCGCGTCATATCCGCAGCCGTGAAATTTCTGACGTTTTCGAGCGCATATCTACCCCCCCCCATAGGCGTATAAAAGGCTCTTTTTGAATAAAGCGTAGTTTTCCGCCGCTTCTATTCAAAAAGAGCCTTTTTACACCCGATATATACCCGGGATTTCAGCCAACGCTAGTGCGTGAAACCGTTAATAATACCCATGCCGAAGTAGATGACGAACACTGCGGACACTACGTACATGAGCCAGTGCACCTCGCGCCCGCGGCCCTGCACCAGGCGGATAAAGGCGTAGGAGACGAACCCTGCACCAATACCGTTAGCGATCGAGTACGACAGCGGCATGAAAATAATGGTCATAAACGCCGGGATGCCCAGGCCCCAATCTTGCCAGTCGATATGCACGGCCTGGCGCACCATCAGGAACCCAACAACCACCAGGGCGGGGGCGACCGCCTCAAAGGGAACAATCGTCACCAGCGGCGAGGCGATAATCGCCACCAGGAACAGCACACCGGTGACAATATTCGCCAGACCCGTGCGGGCACCCTCACCAATACCGGTTGCCGACTCCACAAAAATCTGGTTCGCAGAGCCGGATGCGCCGCCACCGACCACGGAACCGACCGCATCCACGAGCAGCACCTCGTTAATGTTCTCAACCTTGCCGTCCTTATCAATGGTGCCCGCTTCGGTTGCTAAGCCCACCGAAACGCCCATGGCGTCAAAGAAAACCGAGAGCAGAATAGCGAACACCAGCAAGGATGCACCCAGCACGCCGATAGCGCCGAACGCGCCGAATCGTGCAGACCCGATAAGCGAGAAATCAGGGGCTGAGAAGGAAAAATTATTGAGCGCGGGAACGTTGAGCGACCAGCCGGTCGGGTTCCCTTTGCTGCTGCCAATATGGAAAACAGCCTCTAGGATGATCGCCAGTACGGTAGATGCCACCACGCCAATGAGGATAGCGCCGCGCACATTGCGAATAAACAGGGCGATGGTGAGGAAAAGGCCGAAAATAAACACGAGAGTAGGCCAGCCAAGTAGGTGACCGCCCACCCCGAGCGAGACGGGAACGGTGGTTCCTGCGGCATCCGGCATGCGGCGGATAATCCCGGAATCAACCAGCCCGATAAAGGCGATAAAGAAGCCGATTCCCGCCACGATCGCGGTTTTGAGACTCTCGGGGACCGCCTCGAAAACGGCGGTGCGGAAGCCGGTGAGCACCAGCACGGTCATAATAAGACCTGCGATAATCACCAGGCCCATAATATCTGCCCACGTCAGTCCGGGAGTGGTTGCGATCGTGGAGGCCAGCAGTGCGTTCACACCCAGCCCCGCCGCCATCGCGAAAGGTTGCTTGGCTATAACACCCATGAGGATGGTCATTACGCCGGCGACGAGCGCGGTGACCGCGGCGACCTGCGGCACGCCAAGGGTATTTCCCGCCGAGTCTGCGCCGGTGCCGATCACCAGGGGGGTTGAGGACGACGATATAACTCATAGCGAAGAACGCGGCGAGACCGCCACGAATCTCGGCGGATATAGATGAGCCTCGTTCAGTGATTTTGAAGTAACGGTCCAGTGCGCCGCCCGATGCGTTGGGCTTGTGTGCCTGGGGAGCCGCGGTGTTCTCAGAAGACATTTCGTTGAATCCGTAGATACTCTCGTGGGACGTGGGCGCGGGTTTGCGCCACAATAAGAAAAGCGCCGAACCCCGGCGGGATTCAGCGCTGGTGTTACCACCCTATTCTAGGTGTTTTGTTTTTCTCCCGCATCCACCTGCCGAAAAGCCGCCGGGGCGCCTAAGCTCTGTGACGGACTTTCCGGCAGATGGAATGCTGGGAAGCTGCCTTTACCCGTGGGTGAAACCGTTAATGAGTCCGGTGCTGAAGAACACCAGGAAAACAGCCGATACCACGTACATGAGCCAGTGCACCTCGCGCCCGCGACCCTGCACCAGGCGGATGAAGACGTAGGAGATGAACCCTGCACCAATACCGTCGGCAATGGAGTAGGCGAACGGCATGAAAATAATGGTCATAAACGCCGGGATGCCCAGGCCCCAATCCTGCCAGTCGATATGCACGGCCTGGCGGATCATGAGGAACCCCACGAAAACCATGGCGGGGGCGACCGCCTCGAAGGGGACGATGGTCACCAGGGAGAGAGGAAGACCGCTCCCACAAAGAGCGCGCCGGTGACCACGTTCGCCAGGCCCGTGCGGGCGCCAGCACCAATACCGGTTGCCGATTCTACACAAAAATCTGGTTGGCCGAGCTGGAGGTGCCACCGCCCGCAACTGAGCCGAGCGCATCCACCAGCAGCACACGGTCGATGTTCTCAATTTTGCCGTCTTTATCAATGGTGCCAGCTTCGGTGGCTAGGCCCACGGTGGTGCCCATCGCGTCGAAGAACGCCGAGATGAGGATGGTGAAGATCAGCATCGTGGCGGCCATACCGCCGATGGTACCGAACGCCCCAAACATATCTGCTGAGAACAGCAGCGAAACATCGGGTAGGGCGCTGCCGCCGCCCCATGCGGGTACGTTCAGTGACCAGCCGGTCGGGTTGTCTTTGCTGCTGCCAATGTGGAAAACGGCTTCTAGGATTATTGACAGCACGGTGGAGGCAAGCACACCGTATAGGATGGCCCCGCGTACTTTCCGAATAAATAGGGCAATGGTGAGGAACAGCCCGACAAGGAACACCACGGTGGGCCAGCCAAGCAGGTGCCCGCCCACACCGAAGGTGACGGGGACGGTGGTGTGCGCGGCGTCTACGGTGCGGCGGATAATACCTGCGTTGACCAGCCCGATAAAGGCGATAAAGAAGCCGATACCCACCACAATTGCGGTTTTGAGGCTCTCGGGGACCGCCTCAAAGACGGCGGTGCGGAAGCCGGTCAGCACGAGGGCAGTCATGAGCACACCCGCCCACACGACCAGCCCCATAATTTGCGGCCAAGTGAGATTGGGGGTGCTGAGGATAGTGGTTGCCAGTAGTGCGTTCACGCCCAGTCCTGCCGCCATTGCGAAAGGCTGTTTCGCGTAGATGCCCATGGCGATCGTCATGATTCCAGCGATGAGCGCGGTGACTGCGGCCACCTGTGGCACGCCGAGCGCGTGGCCGTTGGCGTCTTTTACGAGGCCGATAATGAGGGGGTTTAGTACCACGATATAGCTCATGGCGAAGAAGGTCGCTAAGCCGCCGCGAATCTCGGCGGAGATAGTTGAGCCTCGTTCTGTAATTTTGAAGTAACGGTCCAGGGCGCCCTGCGTTGTGTTGGTTTGGGGTGCCTGGGGAGCCGCGGTGTTCTCAGAAGACATTTCGTTGAATCCGTAGATACTCTCGTAGGGTGCGTGCCCACCGGTCGGGGGCGCGCATAAGAAAAGCGTCAGCCGTGCGGGGCGTGACGCTCTTGTTACCTCATTATTCTAGGGGGTAGCAGCGCGTGTGCGCTAGTTGCTTGATGAGGGGCGGTAGTACAGCCTGTGAGTGGGCGCGCGGTGGAGGTTTTGGGCTTAACGCAGTGGGGGAGTGAGGGTGAGGCGGGGCCTGGGCTGGCTGGTAAGATGAGGAATACCTTAACTTCCGTATTGGTAGGGCTACTACCGAGAATTTGAGAGGTGAATTGTGAGCGAGTATCCTCCCGCTGAGTCTTTGCCTGTGCGCCAGCGTGCCGTGGTTGCTACTGAACGCCCAGCCCGTTATGTGAAACAGCTGGGTTCGCATATGGGCCGTAAGATTGATACCGCCGAGCTGCCGGGCGGTCTGCGGCTGACGTTTAACCGTGATGGTATTTTTCGTGGCTATGGCGATCTGCTGATTGATGAAGCTAATAACGCCCTCATTATGGAGGTGCGTGCTGAGGATGAGGAGAAGGCCACTAATATTGCGGGTGTGCTGGATCGCCACCTGGTGCGCTTTGGTGAACGTGACGAGCTGGTGGTTGAGTTCCGAAGGGTGTAGGTAGACGTTCTATATACTGCGGCACCTCCGTGGGAAAATGAGGGCGGATACCCCAGATATTTTCCCTAGTGCACTTCGCGTTCGCTATCTTTCTTTGCGGTGCTCTACTGTGTGGTGGCTGAATATTGGCCCAAGATTAAGCTCTGGCAGGGTGTGGCTTTCGGCATTGTGCTTGATATTCTCTTCCACGTCATCATTATGCCCGCAATGGGAGTTGTGCCCGCCCCGTGGAACCCAGCCTTTTGGGGAGCACTTCTCTGAGTTCTTTGGGCACATCCTCTGGTTGTGGTCGATTGAGCTCGTCCGCCGCGACCTGCGTAACCGCATCACCGGTGAACCCGATGCAGAGTACCCGGTGACTGCCCGCTAAATCACTGAGTGTATCGTAACCGGTATACGGCTGTGCCTCGCATGAGCGTCTCATGCGGGGCACAGCCGTATTGCCATATATAAGGAATAAAAATATATGAGCTATTGCTCGCTTTCCCTCTTTTTAGCCCATCCTAACCGCTGTGCCCGGTAGAATGAACGAGGACTAAAAAGAGAGCTCGCCGCCGCACCAGCCTGAACCGTGTACCGGGGCGAACTTTGAAAGGAAAAATACGTGTCTGAAGCTACCCGCCCCCTGCGCGTCGCTGTTATTGGCGCAGGCCCCGCTGGCATTTACGCCGCTGACCTCATCACCAAATCTGAGGAAGTACGCTCTGGAGCCGTTGAGGTTTCTATCGACATTTTTGATCGTTACCCCGCTCCCTTCGGGCTGATTCGTTACGGTGTGGCGCCCGATCACCCGCGTATTAAGGGCATTATTACCGCCCTGCACAAGGTGCTTGACCGCGGTGATATTCGATTCTTCGGCAATGTCGAATACGGTAAGGATCTGAACCTTGCCGACCTGCGCGAGCACTATGACGCCATTATCTTCGCGACCGGCGCTATTCACGATGCACCTCTACCCATTAAGGGCATCGACCTGGACGGTTCCTATGGTGCCGCCGACTTCGTCTCGTGGTATGACGGTCACCCCGATTACCCGCGCACCTGGCCGCTGAACGCGAAGGAAATCGCGGTGCTTGGTAACGGCAACGTAGCGTTGGATATTGCGCGTGTGCTCTCTAAGCACGCCGATGATCTGCTCGTCACCGAAATTCCCGAGAATGTGTACGAAGGGCTGAAATCTTCGCCCGTGACCGATGTGCACGTCTTTGGCCGCCGCGGCCCCGCGCAGATCAAGTTCACCCCCTTGGAGCTGCGCGAGCTTTCACACTCCCGCGATGTCGATATTGTGCTCTACGAAGAGGACTTCGAGTTCGACGAGGCTTCGGATGAGGCTATTCAGACGAATAACCAGGTGAAGACCATGATGAAGACCCTCACCACCTGGCTTACCGACCAGGAGGAGGGCGAGCAGACCGCATCGCGCCGCCTGCACCTGCACTTCCTGCAGTCCCCGCACGAGATTCTGGGTGAGGACGGCAAGGTTGTGGGCATCCGCATGGAACGCAATAAGCTTGACGGTAAGGGCGGTATCGAGGGCACCGGCGAGTTCGTGGACTACCCCGTGCAGGCTGTGTACCGCGCGATTGGTTATTTCGGATCTGAACTGCCCGAGGTCGGCTACGACGCTGATAAGGGCGTGATTACTAACGTTGAGGGCCGTGTGGTCGATGAAAACGGCGAGCACGTGCCCGGCCTGTACGCTACCGGGTGGATTAAGCGCGGACCGGTGGGTCTGATTGGCTCCACCAAGGGCGATGCGCTTGAAACCATCACCCACCTGTTGGAAGACCGCGAGAACCTGTACACCGCTGCCGAACCGGACGCTGACACCTTCAACGATTACCTGGACTCTAAGGGTATTCGCTACACCACCTGGGAAGGCTGGCACCGTCTGGACGATCACGAAAAGGCGCTCGGTGCGGCATCACAGGATGCAAAGGGTGAATCGCGTGAGCGTGTGAAAGTCGTTGACCGTGATGAAATGATTCGCATTTCACGTGGTGAATAGTTAACGGTAAACCATAACAATTCCCCCGCCCCTCAAATGCTGAGGATGCGGGGGAATTTTATGTTAAATATACGCTGCACATGCATAAAATATCGACTTATGGATACAAAAAACCCCGCATTTATCATAAAATGCGGGGTTCCGTTGCAGTTGGTTTTATATTGCCCACTGGGAAATGATGCTCGCAAGGAGAGCAGCATTCTAAGCGTGCACCTGGCAACTACGCCTAGGTTTTATGGTGAACTTACCATTCCTAAAAGTCCCGATATGCTCCTGAAGTTTTTAGTTACTTCGGTAGCCTCATCGGTAGCGTCCCGGCTGGGAGACGCGCGGCCCTTGGCGCGCCTTTTGAGGACGCAAACAGGGGGATTCTTCAATAGAATCGGTGTGTTCACTTATCGGTGATATATATGTGCGGTGACATTACCTCAAGGGGCGGAAGATCCCCTCTTTTTTGGTTCCCTGGAGAACCTCACATCCCATATCTTAGGCGCTTTTTTAGGCTGATTTCAAGCGAATTTAAGGGGGTTTTGAAGGGCTTTCATATAATCCCTAGTCAATCGGATGAGGTATATGAAATCTTTATAAAACTTTTTCTGAAGGCTATAAAGCTACTCTTGCACCTTCGAAGAGAATCCCAATAAACCCACAAAAATACCCATATGCACTCAATATATAGAAGATAAAAAGCATAAACATAAGATGCATAATTATTTCGACACTCACACCTCAGTGCCTGCCGGCCCCGTGTTTATATCTGTACGTCGCAGGGTGTCGCTGGCGGTCCTCCTGCTCTTGAAGGTGCCTGGGCGTGTGTAAAAAGCCGCTGCAGTGAATAATAAACCCACATGGGTTGTTGGAGGGGCCTTGCTGAGATGGGGCTGGGGGTATTGTCAGCGAAGAAAAGGCCTAGCTGGGTATACATTCATAAAAATATTAAAATTTTTCTACCGCATGGAAACCCCTTGTATAATGCTCTGACAAGGAAAAACACTAGTGATGTACAACCCATTAAGGGGGTTTGTGAGACCCCGGGCACGCGGGAATCTCAAAACCGGTTTGCGCACCCCTCAAATCTGTCATAGACTAATTGAGGTTCGAACAACGGGATGAGAAATGAACCCGTTCGCATCGACTAGGCCCCCATCGTCTAGCGGCCTAGGACGCCGCCCTTTCACGGCGGTAGCACGGGTTCAAATCCCGTTGGGGGTACTTGCAAACCTCATGTTTGCAAAGCCAAGTTGAAGAAGCAGATACCTGCCGAATCCAACAAGGCCCCGTAGCGCAGTTGGTTAGCGCGCCGCCCTGTCACGGCGGAGGTCGCGGGTTCAAGTCCCGTCGGGGTCGCACAGGCCGCGTATTCAGATGATTTATCATCACGAAGCACGCGGTCATTGCGTATCTAATACGCAAGGCTCTGTAGCTCAGTTGGTAGAGCGTGCGACTGAAAATCGTAAGGTCACCGGATCGACGCCGGTCGGAGCCACAATCCGCCCTCCAGGCTTCTACAGTGGGGGCGGATTTTTTCTTTAAACCACGGACTGCTCCCAACCCGTGCACCCTATAGTCTGATGCCCGCCCTCGTACATGGGCCCGTGCCCTTCACCCTCTGCTCACAAGGTTCTTTATCTGAACGACACGGCGAAAATACGCCTCATCCTAAGGCTCTTTTGTCCCGAAAGAGGGGAGAACTGCGCCAGGCAGACGGGTAAACACGCCGATTCGTTTCAATTTCCCGGAATTTTCGTTAGGGTGGAAACGTTGTGTTAGTTAGACAACACCTGTACACACGGCGGCAAAACCGGCGCATACGGAAGAGATCGAATGCCAGCATCCACTCCCCAAGACACCATACCGTCGAACTCCGCGCAGGCAACACGCACTGCGGGAATCGAATTCTCCCAGGTCACCAAACGCTACGGCGCTAACACCGTGGTCGATAACCTGACTCTGAGCATCCCCGCCGGTGAAACCACCGTTTTCGTCGGTTCCTCAGGATGCGGTAAAACCACCACCCTGCGCATGATCAACCGCATGGTAGAGCCGCAGGAAGGCGCGAGTCACTATCGGCGGGCAAAATATTGCAGACCAAGACCCCTACAAGCTGCGCCGATCCATCGGGTACGTCATGCAAAGCGGCGGGCTGCTGCCGCATCGTACCGTGCTTGAGAACGTTATGACCGTGCCCCTGTTGAACGGCACCTCCAAACCGCAAGCGAAAGAACGTGCTCTTGACCTTTTGGGTACCGTGGGTTTGGACGCGTCCTTAGCGCAGCGCTACCCGGCCCAGCTTTCCGGCGGGCAGGCCCAACGTGTGGGAGTCGCGCGGGCGCTCGCGGCGGATGCCTCTATTTTGCTCATGGACGAGCCATTTTCTGCGGTCGATCCAATCGTGCGCACCGAACTGCAGGAAGAACTTTTGCGCCTGCAGGGCGAGCTGCATAAGACCATTGTTTTCGTAACCCACGATATTGATGAGGCCCTATTCCTCGGCGATAATATCGCGGTCTTCGCCCCCGGCGGCAAGCTCGCCCAATATGGCGCCCCCGAAGAGATCCTGACGAATCCCGCTAATGATTTTGTGGAATCTTTCGTTAGCCAGTCCGTGGGTGCCCTGCTGCCTGCCGATGTGATGCGCCAGGTGCGGTATATTCGCCGCGAACGCTACCGCCGCACACGCGAAACCGCAGCATCGGGCGAGGGTGCCGCATCGACCTCTGGGCGGGGATAGTATGAACCTGTTGCTGGCAGATTCGATGCACTGGGACTGGTTGGGAAATAACATCCAGCGCGTCCTTGATTTGACCCTCAATCACCTGTATCAGGGTATTATTCCGGTACTTGTGGGAACCGCCCTGTCGATTCCGGTGGCGCGGTATGCGAGCCGCCGCCGCGCGCGGGAAGACGGCGCAAAAACCTACCGGAGTGGTGCGCACGCTCTGGTGCACGGCTTCGGGCTGCTCTACACAATCCCGTCGATCGCGCTCTTCGTGCTCATGCCGCTGATTCTGGGGACCAGCATTATTTCGCCGGTGAACGTGCTTGTGGCCCTTACGATCTACACGATGGCGCTGATGGTGCGTTCCGGGGTAGACGCTTTTAACGCGGTTCCCGAGCACGTAGTGGAGTCATCGCGCGCCCTGGGATACACCCCGGCTCGTGCGTTTTTCACGGTGGAATTACCGCTCGCTTTGCCCGTGCTTTTTGCCGGTATCCGCGTGGCGACGGTGGCGAATATTGCGATGGTTTCTGTGGGCGCGGTGATCGGTGTTTCTTCGCTCGGCACGCTTTTTACCGACGGACTGGCGCGTAGTATCCCTGCCGAGCTTATCACGGGCGTGGTGCTCAGCGCCGTCCTCGCCTACCTCGCTGATGCGCTTCTTGCCCTCACGGCACGGCGCCTGACCGCCTGGAGGACCGCATGAATGTTATAGAACGCACCTTCGCTTTTCTGGGTGATGGTGCCAACTGGCAAGGGCCTCAGGGCATTCTTGCGCGCACCATTGAGCATCTGGGCATCACCGTATTTGCGGTTGCGATTGCCCTGGTGATTGCCGTGCCTTTGGGGCTGTGGGCTGGGCATACTCGCCGTGGCGGGCACGCTCTGCTGGGGTTTACCGCCGCTTTGCGCGCTCTGCCCGCCCTGGGTTTGCTGACTCTGCTGGCTCTCTGGTTTGGTGTTAACGCGATTCCGCCGCTCGTTGTGCTCGTGATTATCGCGGTGGCACCCCTGCTGGCGCATACTCTCGAAGCCGTGACCGGGATTGACCCGGATGTGGTGGATGCGGCACGCGCCCAAGGCATGACCGAAGGGCAGATTCTTCGCCGGGTTGAGGTTCCTCTGGGTCTTCCGGTGTTTATGGGCGGTCTGCGCAGCGCGGTGCTGCAGGTGATCGCGACCGCAACTATTGCCGCCTACATTAATGGGAATAACCTGGGCCGGTACCTTTTTGATGGACTCGCGGTGCGGGACTATCCGCGTATGCTCGTGGCAACCCTGCTGGTAGCGGTACTCGCCCTCGTGGTGGATGCGATCATGGCCCTAGCACAGCGAGCTGTGACCCCCGTGCCCCTGCGGGGTGGAGGCGCATCCAAACGTCATGGGCAACCGAAACACGAGAGCGCACTGGATGCGGCAAACTCGCACACGGAAGGGGCGCACGCATGAGCCTGGCGCATCGCCGAAACACGAATGATCGTTCTTTTCTATCCGGAAAGAGCGCGAAAGCCGCGGAACGGCCGAGACTGGAATGGCACGCGGCGTTACCAGGCGGCGGGCATTGGGTGTCGTAGGTGCCCTCGGGACGTTAGGAGCGCTGAGCGCCTGCGGGCTGAGCGGTGAAAACGTTTTCGGCGGTGAACACGACGGTATTATCGTGGGGTCAGCAGCGTTCGCAGAGTCGCAGATTCTCGCCGAAATATACTCCCAAGCGCTAAATAAAAACGGGTTTAAATCGAGCACCCAGCTGGGGATTGGTGCGCGTGAAGCCTACCTGGGGGCGCTTACCTCCGGGGCTATCGACGTGGTTCCCGAATACTCGGGCAACCTGCTGTTGTATCTTGACGAGAATTCCACAGCGCAGACTAAACAAGAGATTCTGCAGGCGCTCGGTGGGGTACTTCAGGACAACCTTAAGGCACTGGATGCTTCGCAGGCGGAAAATAAAGATACCCTAGTCGTTACCCAGCAGACCGCTCAGAAATACAATCTGCACACCCTGGATGATTTAGCGAAGGTCTGTACCGAGCTGAAGATTGGCGCCGCTCCCGAATTTGCCGAACGCGCCTACGGAATTCCGGGGCTCAAAGATAAATACGGGTGCGTTCCGGCGGAATTCGTCTCGCTTGCAGACGGGGGAGGGGCACTTACCGTCAAAGCCCTGCAGGATAACACCGTGCAGGTTGTAGATTTGTACTCGACCACCCCGGCAATTACACAGAACAATTTTGTGATGCTCGAAGACCCGAAAAACATGATTCCGGCGCAGCAGGTACTCCCCATTATCAACACCAAACGGGTTCCCGAGGATGCGCAGGCGGTGCTGAACCGCATCAGCGCGGTGCTGACGACCGACGATTTACGCTCGCTCAATGACGAGGTATCCGGCGATAAGAAACTGGATCCATCCACGGCAGCGGCAAATTGGCTCAAAGATAAGGGGATGTTGTAGCCTTTCTTCCTTTTCTGCGCTGGACTCTGAATGCCGCTAGGTTCTGGTGCTCAGCATATGCGGTTGTGGAGATGAACGGAGAGGAGTCTAAGCGACCGGGAGTTCCGTGAGGGAAAGGCCCACCCGCAGGTCACCGAGCGCATCCGTCAGGTATTCGATGCCAGCCTCTAAGGAATCCAGCACATCCTCGCCCGCGCTAGAGACTACCACCGACGTCACAATGCGCCAGCCCGCCTCACCCTTCGATGGCACGCTGAACCTGCCTGAACCAACAGTCTGTGCTCCCTCATGGATCCCGGCGAGCGCCACTTGCCCCGCCCGGATGCGGGCACCACGCCCACCGTAAACCCGCCCGCATAGTAGGGGCGCGCAAACCCCAAATCTGGGTCAAGCGCGAGTCCATCAGCGGAGTCGTCACGAGTGAGGGAGCACAAGAAGGTGCGTACTGCATCCAAAATCTGCCGTTGGGATGCGCCGCCCGGCACCCGCGCCACGTCAACCCGCACGCTCAGAAGCAAGTCAAGGTCGGCACGTTGGAAGGTTTCGGAGGGCATGTAATCAAAACTCATGCTCCCACTTTAACTGCGTTTTAAACCGCGAGCAGGTCGTTTTTTGCCGAACAGGTGGAAAAAACACACCTGCTCGCGCATGTAACCATATATGTAAATGCCCATGTAACCGCGCGTGGGTAACCGAGCAATTAATCTGGCCAGCTAAGAAGAAACGATGGGCTCCTCCACGATCAACGCCAGCGATTCGTAGGGATGCAGCGAAACCTCAACCTTGCCGGGATCGGAGCCGGAAACACCATTAACACGACCGAGCGGATTCTTGTAATTACACAAAAGCACCCGTGCAGACCGTGCGTCCGCTGGAACTCGCGAGCCTTCACCGTCGGCGAGCGCGTCCAGAACCTCGCCCGGCATGAACTCGGCGGGAACACGTACCGCCGTCTCGTCCCCAAAGAAATTATTGAGCACCAACAGCCGCGTGCGCGTGCCTTTAGCGATATGTTCACGCAGGTACCCGAAGACCCTCTCATGGTCGAGCGTATAGGGCGCGTAACTGCCTTCAGAAATCACCGGGTACTGCCCGCGCAGGCGAATCAGCTCGCGATAGTACGGCAAAATAACGCCGTCACGTTCCTCATCCGCCACCGAAATACCTGCGCCGGTTGCCGCATCCACGCTGGGCGCGGGCGCCAGCCAGGGGGCGGCGGTACCAAAACCAACCGTGCCGCAATCCCCACCGGCACCAGACTCCCACTGCATGGGAACACGCGAATTATCCCGTGCCTTGGCTCGCACAACCTCAAGCGCCTCGACCTCCGAGAGACCCCGCGCACGCAGGGTCTTAAAAGCGTTATGAGCCTCAACATCCACGTAGTCGTCAATCGAAGAATACACCGGGTCAATCATGCCGATCTCTTCGCCCTGATAAATATATGGAGTGCCGCGCAGCAGGTGAATCACGGTCGCCAGCATGGTCGCAGATTCCGCCCGATACCGCTGAACGTCACCAAAACGGTTGAGTGCGCGCGGCTGATCATGATTATTCCAAAACAGCGCATTCCACCCGCCGCCCGCCTGCATACCCAGCGCCCAATCGTTGAGCAGTCCCTTCAGCTCAGCAAAGCGGAACGGCACCTTCGACCACTTCTCGCCGTCCTCATAATCCACCTTCAGATGGTGAAAACTAAACACCATATCGAGCTCGCGGTTCTCAGGGTTGGAGTAGCCCACGCAGTTCTCAATGCTCGTCGAAGACATTTCACCCACGGTCACAGTATCCCCATACCGCCCGAACGATGCGCGGTTCAGCTCCCGCAGACGCGTATGCACGATGGGTGTGTCGGTATACAGGGTCTTATCGACAACCCCGGCGGGTGCATCCTCAAGCTCTTCGGATTTGCCGATCACGTTAATGACGTCGAAGCGGAACCCGCGAACACCCTTGTCATACCAGAAATTGACGACCTTATAGAGCTCCTCACGCACGGCGGGGTTGTACCAGTTCAGATCAGCCTGTGTGACGTCGTAAAGGTGCAGATAGTACAGCGGTGCCCCCGATTCGTCCCGATAAACCTTACCCGCCGTATCGGTGAAAGGCGCCCAGGTCGAACCGCCAAATTTCGACTCCCAGTTCGTGGGCGGAACCACCGTGCCGTCAGACTGAACCCGCCCCGGGCGAAGATAGAAATAATCCCAGTACTCGCGCTCGCCCGCCTGCGCCCGCCTAAACCACTCGTGCTCGGTCGAAACATGGTTGAGCACCATATCGAACATGACCCCGATGCCGTGCTCCCCGAAAGCGGCGATCATCTCCTCAACATCCTCCATCGTGCCCAGCTCGGGGTTAACGGCGTAGTAGTCGGAAATGTCGTAGCCGTTATCGTGCTGGGGCGAGGCGAAGAACGGGTTGAACCACACCATGCCCACCCCCAGCGATGCCACGTAGGGCACCTTCTCGATAATGCCGCGAATATCGCCGGTTGGCCGACCGTGCGCGGAATAGAACGACTTCGGGTAGATCTGGTAGATCACGCTGTTACGGAATGACATGATGCCTCACGTTATTATCTGCATTAGAAGGCGGGGTGCCGAGCCTGGGCACCAATTTCGCCGGATTTAGGGGCGGTGCGTTCACCCTGTGAAAACTCTGGTGCCCACGATTTTCCCCTACCAGCTTAGGGGGCATAATAGGTAAACATCTGAGAAATACGGGGTGGTACCCGAAAATGGGGAAATCTGCCGCAGATCCGGCATCGCCTCACCCGCACACCAGGGCACCTACCGCGCCCGGTGTGCAGATGCGCCCCACGCCCGCTATGGCTGCAAACCAAAGCTACCCTTCGCTGAAGAGACGTGCAGTGCGGGCGTAAAATCTATTGATGCATCACAACGGAAGGTAGAGACAATGCCCGAATTACGCTCACGCACCTCAACTCACGGTCGCAATATGGCGGGTGCCCGCGCTCTATGGCGCGCAACCGGCATGGGTGATGATGATTTCGGCAAACCGATTATTGCGATTGCCAACTCTTACACCCAGTTCGTGCCCGGTCACGTGCACCTGAAATATGGGCGACCTGGTGGCTGGCGCTATTCGTGAGGCCGGCGGCGTGGCGAAAGAATTCAACACCATCGCGGTTGATGACGGCATCGCGATGGGCCACGACGGCATGCTCTATTCCCTGCCCTCACGCGACCTCATCGCCGATTCGGTCGAATACATGGTGAACGCTCACCGTGCGGATGCGCTCGTATGTATCTCGAACTGCGACAAGATCACCCCCGGCATGCTCTTGGCAGCGATGCGCCTGAATATCCCCACAATCTTCGTGTCGGGCGGTCCCATGGAATCCGGCGAGGGTATCGAAGGCGTTGTGGAGCACCGCCTGGATCTGGTGGATGCGATGGTCATGGCGGTGGACGATTCCGTGAGCGATACTGCGCTCGCCCAGATTGAGAAGAACGCCTGCCCCACGTGCGGTTCCTGTGCGGGCATGTTTACCGCAAACTCCATGAACTGCCTGAACGAGGCGATTGGTCTGGCGCTGCCCGGCAACGGTACCACGCTTGCGACCCAGATCGCGCGTAAAGAGCTGTTTTGCAGGCGGGGGAGCGTATTGTTGGCTTGGCGAAGCGCTACTACGAGCAGGATGATGAGTCCGTTCTGCCCCGTTCGATCGCCACCAAGGAAGCCTTCGAGAACGCTATGGCGCTGGATGTGGCTATGGGCGGTTCCACCAACACCGTGCTGCATATTCTGGCGATTGCCCACGAGGCGCAGGTCGATTTCACCCTGGACGATATCGACCGTATTTCGCGGCATGTGCCCTGTCTGGCGAAGGTCGCACCGAACTCTACGAAGTATCACATTGAGCATGTGCACCGGGCAGGCGGTATCCCTGCGCTGCTGGGTGAGCTGGGCCGTGCCGGGCTGCTCAACAAGAACGTTCATTCTGTTCATGCTGATTCCTTGGACGAATGGCTTGCCGAATGGGATATCCGTTCCGGTACCGCGAGCGAGCAGGCTCGCGAACTGTACCTTGCCGCACCCGGCGGGGTTCGTACCACGCAGGCGTTCTCGACCGCGAACAAGTACGAATCGCATGAGACGGACGCCGAAAACGGGTGCATTCGTGCCGTGGAACATGCCTATACGAAAGACGGCGGTCTGGCGGTTCTGCGCGGCAATATCGCCCAGAACGGTGCGATCATCAAATCCGCCGGCATTGATGAAGAACTTTCCACTTCGTGGGTAAGGCATTCGTGGTTGAGTCGCAGGATGAAGCCGTGTTTGAGATTCTGTCGAAGCACGTGAAACCCGGCGATATTGTGGTGATTCAGTATGAGGGTCCGAAAGGCGGCCCCGGCATGCAGGAAATGCTGTACCCCACCTCGTACCTGAAAGGCTTGGGTCTGGGCAAAAGCTGCGCACTTATTACCGACGGGCGTTTCTCGGGCGGTACCTCGGGTATTTCGATTGGCCATGTCTCCCCGGAGGCTGCCGCCGGTGGCGCTATCGGTCTGCTGGAAACCGGTGACGAGATCGAGATTGACGTGCACAACCGCATCCTGCGGGCGAATGTGCCGGATGAGGTTTTGGAGGCGCGGCGCAAGGCGAAGGGCGCCCTCCCGTGGAAGCCCACTAAGCCGCGTGAACGTCAGGTCTCGAACGCGCTGAAGGTTTACGGGATGCTGGCCGCCTCTGCCGATAAGGGCGGGGTGCGCATCCTCCCGGAGGGGTACTAAATAGCCTCTTCCGATTGGACATAAAAAGAGCCTTTATGTGAATAAAGCGGCGAAAAACTCGCTTTATTCGTATAAAGGCTCTTTTTAGCAGGGGGAGCGGAGTTACATCTCGAAGATGCGCACATCCAGCTCTGCGGCGAGCAGCGGCTCCCAGGTTTTCACGGCGGTCCCGAAATGCTCGGTCGCCATATGCGCTTCGAGTGCCTGCTGTGATTCCCAACGCTCAATAAAAGCGAAGACGCGCGGTTCGCCCGCAGGGGTCTCACCGGTGGCGGGGCCGAAATCGTAGCTGATATTGCCCGCATCCTTGCGTGATGCCTCCACCAAAGCGGGGGTAGAAGCCAAAAACTCTTCAACATGCTCAGGCTTAACGGAAACACCTGCGTAAACACCAATCATGGGGTTCTCCTTCATGTGATAGCACAAAGTGGTTGTCCCTCAACTGTACCCTGTTTACGACATTGAAGCTGTTACCCCCAGGCATAGATGAGGGAAAGACACTTCGGATGTTTTCTATGGGGAGTCCCTAGTATAGGTAACTCATATTAGTTCTAAACCTTCAGGCCATGGGTGGGGTAATTATCTGTGAACACCTCCAGGCCCGATTCGCTCACCGTAAAACCCTGCCCTGAACGTTTGCGTGCCCGAATCGGGCGACGATATAAAGGAATAAAGATACACGAATACCTGAGGGGAGAATCATGAGTTTAGGGGGTGTGGGCACATGGCTATTACACCAGCGAACATTAAGCGGTGCACATTAACGTGGGATGCGCCGGATTACAGTACGTCGTACCCCGCAGGGTACACGGAGCGCGGGGTGGCGGTGATCGCTGTTGCGGAAGAAGCCCAACAGGCGCAGGGGTTTTGTTACAGCTCAACCGCGACCTTAGTGTATGTGTCTAAAGAGAGCGGGGAACGTATCCCCCTGAATACTGAACCGATCTTGGGTGAGCACGCCCATTCCCTCATGGAGCCTTGCGAAGTGGTGCACACCAAAATGCTGGGCCGTGCGGTGCTTGAGGCGTGGGAGCTGATCCCCCCGCCGCTGACGGAGAACCTGGTGACGGTTGCAGCGGAGAGGCGCTACCTGAAGCAGCTATTCCGTCAGTTTGACCACCTTAAATGCATCCTGGAATACCGTGCGTTTGAGAAGGTTCTTGACCCTTACGATAACCACTCCTTAGGGGAGGTCCATGTGCGGCTCGCGGGCACTGCGGCGGGTAAGCTCATGGAGGGTTTTATTGAGGTGGCCAGGCGCAATACGGAGCGTATGCTCACCGATGCGCTCATCGAGAAACCGGAAGAGCAGCTGGTGGAGTATAACGTTTTCACGGACTGTTCGTTCCGTTCCACCCATAATAAGAAGTACTCGCGCGGCGGCCGGATGGGTATTGCGGGCGTTAGTGAAGACGGCTTCTATTTTTCATACTCATTATGACGCGGTGAACATTATGACCGGGGAACTTTCGGCGATGCTCACCGCGTTTCACGTATTTTTATACGGGCGGACGCCGCCTGGTGATTAATACTGATTCGCTGGGTGCGCTCACGTTTGTGCTGCGGCTGGCTCATAGCCGCTGGAGCTTTGAGAGGTGGGCCCGTGAGGGGGTTCAGGATGAGCGGGTTATCACTGAGATGACGCGCCTGACTGAGGCGATCCGCTCGCGCCGGGTGATTGTGAAGCACGTGCCGGGTCATACGGGTCATGGGCTGCAGGAGAGCAGCGATTCGGTGTCGAAAAATGCACCGGCATTTTTCCGGGTCAGGTGGTTGATAAGCGGCATATTCTGGAGTTTAACCAGCGGTGTGAGTCGATCATTACGGCCCTGTCTGGGTGCGATAAGGCTGTACGTCTGCCCAGCCCCGAATGGCTGTACGTGCGCCCTTCAACTATTCACATGGGTAACCGCTTGTGGCGTTAAGCTGACACGCCGTACAGAACGGGAAATTGGCGTGGCGGGTCTGTGCTGCGGTGTGATTACAGCAGCGATGACCAGAGCCGGCAGATATTTTCGGTGACTTTAATGCGCTGCGGCCGTGCGGACCACGGGCCGTAGCGCAGTTCCGTGCAGATACTTTCGTAGGTTCGCGCAACGTCGGCGAGCGCATCCACCATGGCAGGGTCTGCGATAAAGGTTGATACTTCGAGGTTGAGCGAGAATGAGCGGGGGTCCATATTCGAGGAGCCGATAAACGCCATTTCGTCATCCACGTACATGAACTTGGAGTGCAGCACCGTGGGGCTGGGGTATTGCAGAATGCGCACCCCGGATTGCAGTAGCGTCTCGTAGTAAGATCGCTGCGCCATATTGGGGAGGAACTGGTCGCCTTTTTCGCAGACGATCACGGTGGTTTCGATGCCAGAGAATGCGGCGTTGGTGAGTGCCTGCAGCAGGGTTTCGTCGGGTACGAAGTAGGGTGAGCAGATGGTGATGCGTTTTTCTGCGTTGTAGATCATGTAGTTGATCAGGCGCAGGTTGTTTTCCGTCTCGAATCCGGGGCCGGAGGGAACCACTTGGGCGCGCATCGAGCCGGGAACGTAGGGGATTTTTCGCCTCAATTTCTTCGAGGATCAGCTGGTTTGTTTCGGAGTACCAGTCGGAGACGAATACCGCGTTGAGTTCTTCGACGATGGGGCCGGTGCACGAGAAGGTGAGGTCTTTCCACTCCCGCCCTTTACGCACGTTTTCTTTGAGGTCGTAGGAGCGGTGGATGGCGTTTTGCGAGCCTGAGAACGCCACTGCACCGTCGATCACGAGGACTTTGCGGTGGTTGCGCAGGTCGGGGCGCTGCCATTGCAGCCGCCAGGGTTTGATGGGCAGCATCAGGCGCCATTCGATACTCGATTCGTTGAGCATTTTTGTTAGCTGCCGGTATGAGGGGTATTTGCGCGAGCCGATATGGTCGATGAGTACGCGCACCCGCACGCCGCGTTTTTGGGCGGCGAAGAGGGCGTCCCAGAGTACTTTGGAGGCTTCGTCGTAGGCGGTGATGTAGAACTCGAAGTGAACATACCGCTGGGCTTTGTCGACTTCCTGCGCCATGATGCGCATGGCTTCGTGGTTGTCGTTGTGCAGGGTGAAGGAGTTCCCGCCGACGAGGGGGAGCGAACCGAGCTTGTAGTTGAGTTGGCTGGCGACGAGGGTTGCTTCGTTGAGCCCGTCGGAGTCGGTGAGCTGTGGGGTGTCTCCGGTGGTTTCTCGGATCAGATCGTTCATGGCGTGCTGCCGGGCGCGCCGGTATTGGGGAAGGTGTGAGGATCCGAAAATCAGGAAGGCTAGGAACCCGATGAACGGGATGAAGAAGATGGCCATGAGCCAGCCGAGCGCGACCACGGGCTTGCGGTTGTAGGGCAGCCAGAATAGGGCTAGTACGCGGATGCTCAGGTCTGCGAAGAACAGAATGATCCTGAGCCAGTCCGGTAAAAAGTCCAGGTACGCGGGTGAAAATATGCTCACCTTACCTATTATGCCTAGCATCTTGTCGTCTGTGGGGGAGAGGCAGAACACGCCGCGTCGCCCACATAATACAGTTGTGCAAAAAGTGCAGAAGTGCAATAATTGCAGTTATGCAAAAAAATGAGCCGAGTCGCGCCGAGACAAGCCTGCGTGAACGCCGCCGCGAACGCACTTGGACGAATATTCACGAAACCGCCCTGCGCCTCGCCCGCCAGCACGGCATGCGCGGCACCACCGTCGAAGGCATCGCGGCGGAAGCCGGAATCTCACCCCGCACTTTCTTCAACTACTTCGGAACTAAAGAGGATGCGGTGCTCGGCCTGCGCGCCCCCACCATCACCGACGACCTGCTCGCCAGCGACCGGGCGCACGAAAACGACAACCTCATCGTGCGTATCACCCATCTGCTGCTGTACATCGTGCGGCACAGCTTCAACTTTGCCGACCACGCAAAATTCCGGGAGCGCATCGACGAATTCCCCGAATTCAGGCACCGGCTGAAGGTACACCATATCAACTGCGAACAGGTGCTCATTGACTATCTCAATACCGTCGATTGGGAGGCCTTCAATGCCGCAGGAAGGCGCGGCCCTTTGATAACCCGCCCCGAAAATATGCCGCTGACAGAAACTGCCGAAGAACGCACCCGTGCCACGGTCCAGCTCGCATCCGCGGTGCTGCGGCAACTGCACTTCGCCAAGGATATTGCCGACGAAGACGAGGTCGAGCGGCGCATCCACAACACCGTCAAAACTTTTCAAGCCCTGCTGAAGGAAAACTAGGAATGACGTCGCACTCAGACAAAACCGCTGAAGCCACCACGGCTGAAGCTAAAAAACATCAAATAGCGCTCATGTTCTCCGGCTTGGTCATCGTGATGCTCATGTCGGCACTGAACCAAACCATCCTCGCACCCTCACTGCCGACCATTGTGGGCGAACTGCATGGCGTGGAGCATATGAGCTGGGTGATTGCCACCTTCATCTTGCTCTCCACCATCACCATGCCTGTGTACGGCAAACTCTCCGACCAGTTCGGGCGTAAACCCTTCCTGATTTTTGCCATCCTCTCCTTCATGACGGGATCTATCATCGGCGCGCTCGCCCCCGATATGACCTGGCTGATCGTCGCCCGTGCGCTCCAGGGAGTCGGCGGTGGCGGCCTCATGATTCTCTCCCAATCTGTGGTCGCAGATGTGATCCCCGCCCGCGAACGCGGTAAATATATGGGTATTATCGGCGGCGTCTTCGCCTTCTCCTCAGTTGCCGGGCCGCTCATCGGCGGGTGGATCACCGAGGGTCCCGGCTGGCGTTGGGCATTCTGGCTTAACCTGCCGCTTGCCATACTCTCAATCTTTGCCGTCATTTTCCTGCTCCCACACACCGCGTTCAAAGACCGCGAAAAGCGGCAGATCGACTACCTGGGCAGTATTATTCTCATGGCAGGAACCAGCGCGCTCGTGCTCGCCACCATCTGGGGCGGCAACCAGTACGCCTGGAACTCCCCGCAGATTATTGGGCTTCTCATCGCATCCGTCGTCGCGGTTCTGATCTTCATCCCGGTTGAAAACCGCGCCGCAGAGCCGATTATGCCCATGTACCTCTTCACCAACCGCAACTTCCTGCTCACCCTGGGCGCATCTCTCGCCCTCGGTGTTGCCATGTTCGGTGCCGTTGAGTACATCCCCACCTACCTGCAAATGTCACTGGGCGTGAGCGCAACCGTGGCGGGTCTGCTCATGATTCCCCTCATGGGTGCCCTGCTCGTGGTCTCCATTATTACCGGGCGGCTGGTCTCCGCACGCGGCAAATACAAGGCATACGTGGTCACCGGCACCGCACTCGTGGCACTCGGGCTCTACCTAATCTCCACCATCACCCCGAGCACCCCCACCTGGATCTTCTGCAGCTACATGGCGGTCATGGGTGCGGGCCTAGGCATGTCGATGCAGTTCCTCACCCTCATCGTGCAAACGCCTTCCCCGTCACCGTCGTAGGAACCGCCACCGCGGCAAACAACTTCTTCCGCCAGGTCGGCTCAACCGTGGGTGCATCGCTCGTGGGTGGTCTGTTTACCTCACGCCTGAGCAGCCTGCTCAGTGAACGCATGCCCGCACAAGCAGTAGCCTCGGCGGGGGAACACGGAACCTCCTCCCTGACTCCCGAGCTCGTCAGCCGGATTCCCGAGCCGATTCACGGTATTATCGTGAACGCCTACAATGATGCCCTGATTCCGCTTTTTCTCTACCTGGCACCGCTCGGGCTAATCTCCGCGCTTCTGCTTCTCTTCATCCGTGAGGATGCGCTCGCCACCACCATCGAAACGCACACCACCACTGATGTTGCGCGTTCGGCCACCGGTGCCATTGAGGTCATCACGCCCGAAATGGCGGCAAAAGATGCCGAATGCCTGAAGAAAATGCAGGGTGAATCGCGCACCGTGTTCGGCCCAGAACTTGCCGATAGCACATCCGATGCACCGGCGAAAACCGAGCTTCGTACCGAGGGACAAAAGAATACGGACGATCCTTCGCGCGGCACCAAGCCCTAACGGCTTCTTAGGTAACCCTATACAGTTATTCCCCTCTCACGCTATGCTGGAGGGGAATAACTGTTAACCCCCTCACACGGGATGCGGGTCGCCTTCGTCGCTGAACGCCAGCCCGCATGCACCATCCACAGGAGGACCTATGAAGATTCTGCTCCCTACCTCAATTACGCTCGACGAAGAGAAACTAGGGCTTGAACCCGGCGATATTGTGCGGCACTACAACCCCACGGAGCCTATCGCCGAGGAAGATACCGATGCCGAAGTTCTGATTGCCTGGGCGAATACCGCCGATCAGCTCGCGGATTCCGCCCGCCGTATGAAGAATGTGGGGCTTATCCAGGCACTTCTTGCGGGGCCAGATGCGGTGCGCGCGGCGGGCTTCACCCCCGATGCCGCCATCTGTGCAGGTGTGGGTCTGCACTCAAAAACCGTTGCGGAACATGCGCTCGCGCTGACCCTGAACTTTGTGCGTTTCTTGCCGACGTTGGCGCAGGCAACAGTCGAGCATCGTTGGGCTGAGGAGCTAGGCGGCGCGCAGGAACTTCATCCGAAAGACCAGGTCACAACTCTGCTTGATGCCAATGTGCTTGTGTGGGGCTTCGGCTCGATTGGCCAAGAGACCGCGCGGCTCTTCAAGGCTTTCGGCGCGAACGTAACCGGCGTTGCACAGAGTGCGGGGGAGCGCTCCGGATTCCCGGTGATTGCGACCGAACAAATCGATGAATACCTGCCGACTACGGATATTCTCGTGATGGTGCTTCCCACCAGCAATTCGACCTTCAAGGCGCTCGATGCCCATAAGCTGCAGCTGCTGCCCAAACGCGCCTACCTGGTTAATGTGGGGCGCGGTACCACTGTTGATGAGGATGCACTCGTCGCCGCCCTAAACTCCGGCTCGATTGCGGGCGCTGCGCTGGACGTGACGGCAACCGAACCGCTCCCCTCCGATTCGCCCCTGTGGGATGCGAAGAATATCGTGATTACCCCGCATGCCGCCGGTGGTCGCCCCGTAAATCCGGAGGAACTGATCGCCCATAATATTCGTGCCTTCCGCACCGGTGCTGCTGCGGGCGAGTACCGTAACCGGTTCTGAGTTCACTGCCGGGAAGTACAGCCCCGTAGACTCTGCCCTACACCGATAATGCAGAGTTTACGGGGCTTCCCATATCTTAGGTTCTCCTAAATTTCAAGGGGTATGCTGTTACAGTGTCGTGGTTTTCCTCTTTTTTAAGTGGGAATCGGTGGATTTTTGGGGTGTTTTGGACCTTAAGACACGCTTTATGACGGTCGAAAACCCGCAATATGCATTATTGTGTAAATTTTTCGTAACAATTTTTAACTCCGCTAGTTCTGTGGGGAAAATCGTTGCTGCATCACTCCAAGGAGCCTCCGAACACTGCGGTGGCGGTGTAAAACACAAATGTGGGTTTGGTGGATAGATAGAGGACTATATAAGATAAAGTAACTGTAATCCTAGTGACAACAGTCACGGGGTTATTTTGACATTGGAAGTCATTACACACATGCCTACGACACCGAATATTCGAGGAGGGGAGCCGTCCCATGTTTAGGTACGTCCTCCAACGCTCGCTCACATATCTCGTCATGGTGTTCATTACTACCACGATGGGCTATTTTGCGGCGGTTATTACCCTTCAGCCTGCGCTGCTTGAACAGGAAAAATTCCCAGGCCGACCCCAGAGCAGGTTCAACGTAACTTTGCCTCTTTGGGCCTTGACCCGAGCAAAAGCGCTTGGGACCGTTATATCGAGTGGTTGACCAATGTTGTGACCAAATTCGATTGGGGCCGCAGCCCCAACGGCGCGTATGTGAACGAAGAATTCGGCCAGCGCGTCTGGGTTTCTTTCCGCCTGATGATTGCCGCAACCATTTTGACGATTGTTATTGGTGTGGCACTTGGCGTGTTCACAGCAGCCCGCCAGTACAAACTTTCTGATCGTGTAATTACCAGCTACTCCTACCTGGTGTACATTATTCCTGCGCCCGTGGCGTACTTTCTGGTGCAAACCGCTGCGATTGAGATTAACCAGTCCGCAGGGGAGACCATTTTCTACGTAACCGGTATTTCCTCTCCCGGGGTGACGGGCTTCTGGAATACCACCATTGATTTGGCGGAACACTACGCGGTACCCACCTTCTGTATGACCGTGTTGGGCTGGTCAGCCTACCAGATCGCTCAGCGCCAGTACCTCTTGGATAACGTCAATGCCGACTTTGTCCGTACTGCACGCGCGAAGGGTTTGACCCGTAACCAGGCGATTACCCGCCATGCCCTGCGTGTGTCGTTTATTCCCGTCGCACAGTCCATCGCCTACCAGGTACCCGCGATTTTTGCCGGTGCTTTCTTCGCCGAGACAGTCTTTGCTTGGCCCGGTATTGGTAAATGGTCGATTGACGCCATTAGTCAGCAGGACGTGAACGCCGCAACCGCGACGTTGGCTTACGGTTCCGTTCTCTTCGCCATCGGCGCTATTATTGCCGATATTGCCACCAGTATCGTTGACCCCCGAGTGAGGATCTCATGAGCCAGGTAACTGAAACTCACGCCATTCCGGTGGTGAAAGGCGATGACTTTAAAGTCATCAATAAGAAGGTCATTATTCTGCGCCGTTTTATGCGGAACAAGCTGGCGGTGTTTGGCCTGGGGCTTTTTCGTGTTGATGTTCCTGTTCGGAATGTTCGGTCAGTACTTCACCTCGTACACTCCCACCCAGATTGACTATCTGGCTTTGGGGAGGAGCCCAGTACTACCCATTTCTTTGGCACCAACGCAGCTGGCAACGACCTCTACGCCCAAATGGTTGAGGGTGTTCGTGTTTCGCTCTTAATTGGTGTGGTTGTGGGCACTACCTCTATCGCTATTTCTGCAGTGTACGGCTGTATTATGGCGTACTTTGGCGGTTGGATTGATAAAGTCATGCTTTTCATTCTGGAAGTCATGATTATGGTTCCTTCGCTGCTGATTCTGGCAATTGCGATGAACAGTGGTATCGGTAAAGAGATCCAGAAAAATGTTCCCGCGTGGATCGTGCTCTCTGCTGTGCTCATTATCTTTAACTGGATGTCCCCGGCTCGTCTGATTCGTGCAATGGGCCAGTCTTTGATTGGGCGTGACTACGTCAAGGGCGCTCGTTATATGGGTGTTCATCCATTCAAAATTGTGATGCGCCACCTCATCCCGAATATTGGTTCGCTGCTGGTGCTCGAATTTACGCGTGGCATTATGTACGCTGTGCTGGCTGAGGTTGTTTACTCCTTCATTGGTATCGGTATCCGTTACCCCAACTACTCATTGGGTTCACTCATTTCTGAGGCATCTCAACAGATTAATACTCTGCCGCACATGTTCTGGTTCCCCATTATTTTCTTCTTCCTCATTGTGGCCCCGTTGGCGTTCATGAACGACGGTTTGCGTGATGCCTTCGACCCGACCTCCATGTCTGTCGGTTCGATTAAGAAAGAGAAGAAAAACAAGAAAGCTAAGAAGGTCGAAACCGTAAAACCGGCTGAGTCCCTCACCACAGCAGAACCCGATGCTTCGGAGTCTGAGGCCAAGAAAGAGGAGGTAAAGAACTCATGAGCATCTCTCCCGTTCTGAGTGTCAAAGACCTCAACGTCCGTTTCAATACCGAAAACGGCGTGGTGCACGCGGTACGCGGCGTGAATTTTGACTTGTATGCCGGTAAAACCCTCGGTATTGTGGGTGAATCCGGTTCGGGCAAGTCGGTCGCATCAATGGCGATTATGGGCCTGCACCCTACAACAGCTGATATTACCGGGTCTATTAAGTACAACGGCAACGAGCTGTTGGGGCTGAGCGATAAGGAAATATGTGAGTACCGTGGCAAGCACATCTCCATGATTTTTCAGGACCCGCTCTCATCGCTCACCCCGGTGTATACCATTGGGCAGCAGATCGCCGAGGTCCTGAAGATCCACAATAAGGGCATGAGCAAGCAGGCGATTAAAGATCGCTCGATCGAGCTGATGCGTCTGGTGGGTATTCCTTCCCCGGCAGATCGTCTGCGTTCGTACCCGCACGAGTTTTCGGGCGGTATGCGCCAGCGCATTATGATTGCAATGGCTATTGCGAATGACCCGCGTGTTCTGATCGCCGATGAGCCCACCACTGCACTGGATGTGACCATTCAGGCGCAGGTGCTTGAGGTGATAGATAAGGCGCAGGACGAAACGGGCGCAGCAACCATTATGATTACCCACGACCTGGGTGTCGTTGCCGGTATGGCGGACGATATTCTGGTGATGTACGCGGGTAAACCGGTGGAAATCGCGAAGGCCGAGGACCTGTATAAGTACCCCAGCCACCCGTACACCATTGGCCTGCTGGGTGCGGTCCCACGTGTAGACCGTTCGCAGAAGATGTCGCTGGTGCCGATTGAGGGCACCCCGCCGAACCTGATTAACCCGGTGGAGCGTTGTTCGTTCCGCGACCGCTGCCCTGTGGCTAAAAGTGGGGGCCAGTGCTGTAAGGATGAGGCTGGCGAGCCCGAGCTGATGCCGCTTGACGGCGCGGGTGAGGGGCACCTATCATCGTGCAGCATATCCCAGGATCTGATCAGTAAGACAGCTGATGAGCTGTACTCGATCCCTGAGACCCCCGTGTCGAAGTTTGACGGTGTTCCGCGTGAAGAGCGTGTTCCGGTGCTTGAGGTACGCAACGTGAAGAAACACTTCCCGCTCATGAAGGGCTCACTTATTAAGAAACGTGTGGGCACCGTGAAAGCGGTTAACGGCGTTACCTTCGATATCCGCGAGGGCGAGTGCTTCTCTATTGTGGGCGAGTCGGGGTGCGGTAAGACTACCACCCTGCTGGAAATCATGGAGTTCAGCAAGAACACTGACGGCGAGATCCTGATTAATGGCACCTCCACGAAGGATAGTAAGTCGGCTAGTGAGATCCTGAAGCTGCGTAAGAACCAGCAGATGGTGTTCCAGGATCCCACCGGAGCACTGGATCCGCGTTTTACGGTGTACGAGGTGCTCGCTGAGCCCCTTGAAAACCAGGGGATGAAACGTGCGGATATTAAGAAGCGCGTGATTGAGCTGATGCGGACTGTGGGTCTACAGCCAGACCATGTGAACCGCTTCCCGAACCAGTTCTCTGGCGGTCAGCGTCAGCGTATCGGTATTGCCCGTGCGCTGGCGGTGAACCCCAAACTGGTGGTATTGGACGAGCCTGTTTCGGCGCTGGACGTCTCAGTGCAGGCGGGTGTTATTAACCTGCTGGAGAAGCTCCGTGCCGAGCTGGGGCTCAGCTACCTGATGGTGGCCCATGACCTTGCGGTGATCCGCCACGCCTCTGATCGTGTTGCGGTCATGTACCTGGGGCGCATTGTTGAGATTGGTAGCGTGGATGAGGTGTTCGATAACCCGGTTCACCCGTATACCAAGGCTTTGCTTTCGGCTATCCCTGTGCCAGACCCAGAGGTTGAGGCGAAACGTGAGCGCACCATGCTGGAAGGCGATTTGCCGACTCCGGTGAACGCGCCGGTGGGCTGTGGATTCTCTAGCCGTTGCCCTGTCTTCAAGCTGTTGCCTGAGGATAAGCAGAAGGTGTGCCTTGAGAAACTGCCTGAGCTTGAGCCTATCGAAGGTCAGGACCACGCATATGCTTGCTACTTCCCCGAGGGCGTTTCTCAGGTATCCCCTGAGGACGTTGTTCAGGCGGCGTAGCTTTAGAGTCGGCTTTGTCGTAAGCCGCATGTGAGCCGAGGGGCGGCCACCATCTGGTGGCCGCCCCTCGGTGCGTTTTCAGCCTGAGAAGGGAGGAGACGCACAGAAATGATGGTGCTGTGACGATGATTGAGCGTTCCTTAGGCCCGCTGAGAGCACCACAAAGCAGCAATAATTACATCATAAATACTGATAAAACAGGATTCTTGTGAATATATATGCGTAATGAATATTTTTTATCTACTAAAATGCGGCTCTTGTTCCCTCAGGGCAAAATTGTGGTGTAAGATACTAGACTAAGACCAGGTACTGTAGTTCAGCACACAGAACGTGCACCTGGTTGATTCATCAGGCACTTGATGGTACGAGTGCATTAGTGAAAGTTGGGCGATAACTATGGAGAAGCAGTATATCTTCAACCGCCGCACCCTGTTGAGCGGTGCTGTAGCAGTCACTACTATTGGCTTGCTGGCAGCCTGCGGTGGAGGTTCAAAGAAAGAAGATAAGGTTAAAGCACCCGGTAAGGGGGCTAAAGCCGAGGAACTGTATAACATCAATTCGCATCCGGTGTCCGACTTGAAACAGGGCGGAGAGCTCCGTATTCCGGTGACCGCTATTGGGCCAGATTTCAATATATGGAGTCAAGGCGGTAACAGCTACTCTACCGCCAGGGTACTTAGCACCATGCGTACGGCTCGCCTTTATAAGGTCGCTGCTGATGGTGCGTATACACTTGATAAGGACTATTGTGAGAAGTTCGAGGTTGGCAAGAAAGGCAACAAAGTAGCTGTTGCTATTAAGATGAACCCAAAGGCCAAATTTAATGATGGTACCCCCATCGATATTAAGGCCTTGCGTGCCACCTGGAAGATCCACCAGGAACCCGGTGGTAAATACAATATCGTAACTTCGGGGCCTTACCCTCACATTGAAAGCATTGAGCCTGAGGGCAAGGATGGTGTCATCCAGGTTGTCTTCAAGAATCCCTACTACCCGATTGAAGATCTTTTTGCTTACATCGCACACCCTGCGTTAGAAGATCCGGAGGTCTTTAATAAAGGATTTGTTGATAAGCCACGCCCAGAGTACAGCTCGGGCCCGTTCACTGTAAAAGAAGATGGATGGAATTCCTCATCTAAAACTTTCACTGTGGTAGCAAACGAGAAATGGTGGGGTGAGAAGCCCCTTCTAGACCGTATTATTTCCGTGCGCTTGAGGCAGGCGCTTCTCGCGCGGCATTTAAGAACGGTGAAATCGATGCCGTTGTTGCCTCTACTCCTACCGCATATGCTGAACTTAAGGATACTAATGGGGCGCAGATTCGTCGCGGACAGCGTTTGTTCTCTGGTGGTCTGAATCTGAATCCAAACCATATTAAGGATGCGAAGGTCCGTAAAGCAATTTTCGTTGGCACTGACCGGCAGGCTCTGGCAAATGTTAACTTCCAGGGGCTTCCTTACGAAGAAGATGTTCCCGGTTCAATGGTTCTTATGCCGTTCTCTCCGTTGTATGAGGATAACTTCCCGAAACCTGAAGGCGGCGATCGTAAGGCTGCTGCCCAGAAGATCCTGGAGGAGGCTGGGTATACCAAAGGATCTGACGGTTTCTACGAAAAGGACGGTAAGAAGCTTGAGTACCGTGTAACTGTTTTCAGTGATGACCCCACCAGTAAAAATGTTGGGCAGAACTTCGTCGAAATCATGAAGAACATCGGACTGCACATTGAGCTGAACCCTGAGGCTGGTCTCAACTTCAACAAGGTGATTAGCAACAAGGAATATGATATTACGTTCTCGGGCTATGGCGTGGGTGCAGAACCTACGACGGGAACCCAACAGTTCTACTATTCCAAGGATAACAATGGTGTAGGTACCCCCGAGATTGATAAGCTGATCGAAAAAATTCTAGTTGAGCCTGACCCTCAGAAGCGTGCCCAAAAGTGTAATGAGGTTGAGAAGAAACATATGAGTGAAGTGTGCACTCTGGGTACTGTGTATAACGGACCTCTGTACACAATGTGTAAGGAAAAGTTAGCAAATTACGGCACTTTCCTTTATGACGAAAGCAACATCGACTGGGCGAAGGTCGGTTGGCTCAAGTAACAAGCTGTGTATTGCTTTTCCTGTAGGGGCGGGCTCTTCACCCATAGAAGCAGTCCGCTCCTACAGGTTTAACCTTTAGGCAGCTAACAGTCACTGAGACGCAGCCCATTGGTGCGGATGCGGTTCCACATTGTTTCATACCAAAATCACCGAAGCTACTCTCATTAGCTTCTGGCGGGAGGAACCTCTCAGCGCCGTGTGAACAGCGGTGTACGACCCATACGGTATATTAATATGCGCCTTGCTATGAACCTAAAGTTAACATTAAGAACAAAGTTTCTTAAACAAATCAAAACGCAGTAAAGCGTATTTTATACCCTTAAAATATGCATGGTTGTGTGAATAAATCGGCAGCCTGGGTGCGCCACAGGTCACTTTACGGCTAAAATTGCCGCTATAATTAACTCCAGGAACTCTACTTCTTTGGGGCACCCCGCCCCACATCAGGCTATCTGTGTCCTCAATGATGACAGGCTCAAAGTAGCTAGCAGATGCCTTGCCCTACTTCGAACGCTAGGAGATTCGATGACGAACATGTCACTCAATCGGCGCACCCTGCTCACCGGCGCGGTTGCACTGGGAACCGTCGGTTTGCTTGCCGCATGCGGTGGTAATAAAAAGAACGAGACTAACTCTGCGCTTGGTGCTGGGGACGATATCTCAAAGGCCGTATCATTTAACCCCAAAGACCGTTCGGAACTCAAAGAAGGCGGCGAGCTGCGTCTTGCTTTCAACGGAATTCCTGAAAACTTTAACCCCTTCAACACCAACGGCTATACTTCAGGTTCCATCGCTATCCAAGCCGCTATGAACTCAGCATACGCTGGCGGGTACAAGTATGACTATACGGGTAAGCCCAGCTTAAACACTGATTACGTTACAGAGTATAAAGCTGAAACTAAGAACGGCGTTCAGACTGTTACCTTCAAGATCAACCCCAAGGCAAAGTTCAACGATGGCACCCCCATTGACATTGAATCGGTACGTGCAGCCCACAAGATCTTTACAGCACCTGCTGGCGAATACCAGGTAACCGACGCTCCCATGTGGAAGCAGGTAAAGAGCGTTGAAGAGGACGGTGACAAGTTCTCGGTTAAGGTTACTATGGAAAAACCCTACTATCCTATTGACGGGGGATTCATTATTACCACCTTTATTCACCCTGCGCTGGTGGATAAGAAGCTCTTTAATGACGGGCTCATTAACAAGCCTCTCGATAAGTACTGGGCAGGGCCTTTTAAGGTTGAGAACTGGGACACTTCTCAGAAGTCCTTGATCCTGACCCGGAACGATAAGTGGTGGGGGCAGAAGCCTCTGCTGGAGAAATCTCTATTCGTTCTCTGGGTGAGGCAGCCTCTTTGGCGGCATTCAAGAACAGCGAAATTGACGTAATCTCTGCCAGCGCGCAAAATGTCTATGCCGATGTATCAAAGATGTCAAATATTGATATCCGTAAGGGTACTGCGCTGGGTGTTTCAGACTATGAACTTAACCCGGATAAAATTCCGCTGCCCGTCCGCAAAGCAATTGTGGCGGGTATCAACCGTGAGCAGCTTCAGAAGATCCGATTCGAAAAGATCGGGTGGAGTGAGAAAGCCCCCGGGTCTATGTGTTTCCTGCCCCTGCAGGAAGGCTACAAGGACAGCTACCCCACGGAGATCGGCGAAGACGTGGCAAAGAAAATCCTGGAGGACGCTGGCTATAAGAAGGACGGCGATTTCTACGCTAAGGATGGCAAGAAAGCCTCGTATGAGCTAGCTACCTTTGGAGATGGCCAGGACACTAAGACGACTTCACAGTTCTTCTCGGATCAGATGAAGAAGATCGGTATTGAGATAAAGATCGTGACCTACACCGGTGAAAATGACTTGGTGAAGGTCTCAACCGAAAGGTCTTACGGTATTAAGTCTGCCGGGTACGGCATCACCACCAACCCGGTGGATTCCGCGTACTATTTCTACCGGTCCGAGATTAATAACGGACACGGTAAAGAACTCGATTCCCTTGCCGATAAGATGATGGCTACGGAAGATTATAAGAAACAGCTTGAGATAGCAACCGAGCTGGAGAAGCGTCACCTCGCTGAGGTCGCTATCTACATCCCTGTCTCTAACGGCCCCAACTACCAGGCGTGCAAGAAGGGGTTGGCAAACTACGGGCCTCGCCTGTTTGCTACTTCTGCATATGACCCGGATGTATGGATTAACGCTGGTTGGGAGAAGTAGCCTTTAGGCTAAACACCTAAACCAGCCAAGCGGGGTCCCACCATGTACACATGGTGGGACCCCGCTTTATAGTGGGCCATTATATTCTAAGGAGGGCACTAGCGACCTTCTGGGATTTCTTGGGCAATGGCATCCACACACAGATAACGCCTGGCAAACCATCCCAAGAGGTACAAGAATCTCCGTATTCTCCGCTGTGCGGGGCAGAACCCCGTAGCCGCAAAGGTAAGCCTGCGGTTACTGACCGTCCGAGCTCCATAGAGTCTAGTAAACAGAAAAAGCCCCGTGTCCTCCCCAACAATAGGGGAGAACGCGGGGCTTTTATCGGGTTCGTAAGGCTACTTCGTAGTCACCCGAATAACTGTGGACTCAGGCGTTGCTGCGCCAGGCAAGCCCTCAACATCGGCGAACTTATTCGTATTCGTGATCAGTACCGGGGTGATGAGCGGATAGCCCGCCTCTTTAATGACGGCCGGGTCAAAGGTCAGCAGCTCTTGGCCAGCCTTCACGGAATCGCCCTTAGCAACTTTCACCTCAAAGCCTTTACCGTCAAGCTGAACGGTATCCAGGCCCACATGAACGAGCATCTCAACACCGTTCTCGAACTTCAGGCCCACGGCGTGGCCCGACGGCAGAGTGGCGCTCACCTTTGCATCAGCCGGAGCCACCACGGCGGTACCGGTCGGCTCAATGGCCACACCCTTACCCAGCTTACCCGAGGCAAATACCGGGTCAGGCACCTCTTCCAGCGCCACAGCCTTACCCTCCAACGGAGCAGTCAGCTCATACACAGTGCCGGACTCAATCGCAGGCTTTGCCGGGGCTGCCTTTGCGGCAGCTGCTGCGGTGTCAGTCTTCTTCGCGGTGTCTGCCTCATCGGCGCCAGCGGCCTTAGGTTCACCCTCAGACCCGGTCTCGGCAGCGGCCTGCCCGTCTTTCTTTGAGCGCGGCTCATACCCAAACAGCAGCACGCCGGTCATTGCACCGAAGAAAGCAATTGCCAAGCCCAGAGCATACAGGGCGGAAGGCTGCATCGCGGGGATCGACAGGAGCGAGGTGAAGGCGAATGCGTGCGATTTGACCTCCAGCAGTGAGATGGTGGCGCCACCGACCACAGCCGGTACCAGAATGAGGGGGATAACCCGCTTGTAGCGCAGAACCACACCGTAGAGGGAAGGCTCGGAAATACCACCGAGCAGACCGGACATAGAAGCACCTACCGCAGTCTGGCGAAGCTCCTTATTCTTTGAAGCCCTAATAGCAACACCGGTCACCGCGCCGAAGACGGCGAAGTTGTAAGCACCCATGGGGGACTGGATAAAGTCGGTACCCAAGCTCTGCAAGTTGCTAATCATTACGGCGTTCAGAGGCCAGTGCAGACCCAGCGGAACCATGAACAGGTACAGACCTGCGATTAGCGCACCCACGGCTCCCGGAGCTACCTCGTTAACATTCTTCAAGAAGTTAGAGATACCCATACCCACGCCAATACCGATGGGACCCACCACGAAGGCGGTTACGGGTACCAGGATAATAACGGACAGCATGGGGACGAAGACCATTTGCAGCATATTCGGGATGATCTTCTTCAGCAGACGCTCCAGAGGCGCCAAGAGGGCAACCGCCAGCAGGGGCGGGAACACCTGACCGGTGTAATCGTAGGCGTACAGCGGCAGGTGCAGACCCATAATGGGCACATCAAGCATCTTAGTATGCTCGTCAGCAAGTTTGGTGAGGCTCTGGAAGGTACCGGTCATCAGCGCCGCCGGAATAGCAGCACCAACCCACATATTCGCGCCCAAACGCTTTGCGGCGGTTGCGCCAAGCATAATGGGCATGAAGTTCAGCACCGACAGCGCGGCGGCCTTGATGATGTACCAGAAAGCGAACTGCTTCATCCATTCGGTTTCGAGGTTCTTAGCCTTCGCGGCGGCGGCGGTGTCCTCAAGGGGAAATCGCGGCCCGTTCACAATATCGATGTTCACGCTCTGGCCGGTCGTCAGGTCAGTGTACTGACCGAAGAAGCCGAGCTGCTGCAGGAACACGATCAGGGTCAGAATCATGGAGGTGCCCAACAGCGCCCACAGCAGGGGACGGAAGGAATCGGAGAGCACATCGAAAACATTCGTCAGCCAGCCAGCCTTTTTACCGCCGGATGATTTAGCCTTGGAGTCATCATCCTCACCCAAATTCTTCATACCCGGTAAGGTCAGCATCTCGTTATAGACCGCCTCAACGCGGTCACCAAGTACCACCTGAGTCTGACCAGACTGCTCAATAATCGACAGCACCCCGGGCAGGTTCTCAATCTTGGTGCGGTCCACCTTCTCATTCGAAGATGGGGTAACACGCAAACGTGTTGCGCAGTGCGTAAAATGGGCGATATTCTCGGGGCCGCCTAGGCCCTGAAGAATCTTCTCGCCAAGCTCGTGGTTCTTCACGGTTCATCCCTTGGATAATTAGCGATATTGTCTGTGCGGGCTGCTGCTAAAAGATGCAACCTGGAAAACAAAAAAGACCCGAGTCAGCTCCTTCACCGTGCGCAACACCCATATAAGAGTGCCCGAATACACGGGTGCCACCAACGTAAAATACGCCCAGCAGCGGAGTAACTCAGGTCTTGCCTGCCAAACCAGTAACAACCCTGTGCTAAAGGCTGTTCAAAACAACCTTAAGTTTTATTCAGTACTGTAATCGGTTTTGCCTCAGAAAGCAAGAAGAACCAAAAACTACACACAGACCCACAGGCGCGGCAAAAACCCAGACACGCCGTGCATCCGTGCGCCTGTTAAGGTGCACAAACACACGGCGTGCTCACCAAAGCCCCAGTTGCTACTTCTGCGGGAAGAACCGCAGAGGCGCCACCTCAAGGTCTGGGTAATGACGCTTCTGCCAGCGGCGCGAGCGGTGCGCATTCACCTCAATCAGCACCGCCCCTAAAACACCAGCACCCCCCGACAGCCACAACAATAGCGCCGACGGAGCCTCAAACTGGTGGTACCGCACCAAAACCGGAACCAATAACGCCGCAAAGAATACGGCAAGCAGCGCCCCAAACAGCAGGATACGTGCCTTGTTAAACGGCCTAGCCACTGCCGCAAGGTTCCACAATCCCATAATCACCAGGGTAATAAAAGAAGCAGTCTGCACCTGCCGCATATCGGTTCCTGGGAACACCAGAAGCGCCGCCAAATTCACGGTCAGAAGCATCGCCACCACAATAATAGAGTTCGGAACCGTATAGTTCAGCACACGGTGCAAAAACCCCGGAACATAGCGGCGTGAATTCGGCAGCAGTGCCAGCGCGAAAGAGGACGCCCCAACAATCAGGAAATCCGCGGTCGAGTACTGGCGGGGCAGGAACGGGAAGATCAGCCCCATCAGACCAAAGGTCACACCCAGCAGGATCGCAAAGCCCGTCTTGGTCAGGAACAGGTTCGCCACCATCTCAATATTCGCAATCACCTGGCGACCCTGCTCCAAGGCGGCGGGAAGCGAAGAGAACTTGCCGTCCAGAAGCACCAGGCGCGAGACAGCCTTCGTTGCGGGTGCCGCGTTACCCATCGCAATACCAAGGTTGGCGTGTTTGAGGGCGAGCGCATCGTTAATGCCATCACCGGTCATCGCCACCACATGCCCCTTCTCCTTGAGGGAGATCACCATGTTCTTCTTCTGCTCAGGCGAAACACGGCCAAAGATATTGTATTTCTCCGCCGCCTCAGCAAGCTCCGGGCCGTCCTCGGGCAGTGTCGAGGCGTCAATAGCACCAGCGGCCACATCCATACCAGCGGTCTTAGCTGCAGCGCGCACAGTGAACGGGTTGTCACCAGAGAACACCTTCAGCGTCACGCCCTGGCGCCCAAAATACTCCACAATCTCGGGGGCATCAGCGCGCACATTCTCACGGAAAATCACGAACAGCACAGGCGTGTGATCGGTCGGTATGCGCTGCACCGGGTTGCCGTCATCGTTACGCACCACTGCGGAGGCATGCGCCAAAACCATAGTGCGCAGCCCCAAAGACGCCAGCTCAGCGGCGCGCTCACGCTCAATAGTGCCCTGATCCAAAAGCGCCTCGGGGGCGCCCAGCAGCCACGCCCCTGATGAGGCGAACTCAACCGCGCTAAAACGCAGCGCCGAAGAAAACGGAACCACTCCGCTGGTCTTCTCAGCAGGCGCATCCGCAAAACCGCCGGTGAGCGCCTTTGCTGTAGGGTTCGCGTTCTCGTCGGCACCGAACCATGCCAGCGCCTCATCCCAGCCCTTTGGCAAGGACTCGCGCCACTGGTCGCCCTCCGGCGCCTCAGTCTGGGCCGGGGTGCTCAACGGGCGCACCGAATCGAAATCACGCCGCCCTCGGTCAGGGTTCCAGTCTTGTCGAAGCACACCGTATCCACGCGGGCGAGCACCTCAACAGCAGGCTGCTCCTGCACCAAAATATTGTGTTTACGTCCCAGCGCCACAGCCGCCGCCGCGAACGCCAAGGTTGTCATGAGCGCCAAACCCTGCGGAATCATTGATGCCACTGACGAAACTACCGCAATGGCGACGTTCTCCCAGAGCCCATCACGGTTCACAACTTCAAGGCCACCTGCGGCACGCACCTGACCCCACAGCACGATCGGGATAATAACGGCAAGGCCGAAAGTAATCCACCGCACCACACGGTCGAGCGCATCACGCAGCTCAGACTGGATGCGCGAGAACTGGCGCGCCTCGTCAGAGATTTTGCTCGCCCGCGACTGAGCCCCCACAGCCTGCAGCAGCACGCGGCCGGTACCGGCCAACACACTGGATGCCGAGAGCACCATATCGCCAGGACGTTTAGCAATCGGGTCATTCTCACCGGTGAGCAGAGACTCATCCAGCTCCATCGAATCAGAGGTCAGCACCACTGCGTCTGCAGGCACCTGGTCTCCACGTTTGAGCACCACCACGTCACCCTCAACCAAGGTCTCCATCGGGACCTCGGACAGCTTGCCGTCACGCACCACAGACACCGGGGCGCGATCCAGCAGAGAAATCCGGTCAAGCTCAAGTTTTGCCTTGTACTCCTGCACAAAGCCAATAATGACGTTCGCTACCACCGCGAATAAGAACAGCAAATCTGCCCAACGCTGGTACAGAATCACGACCAGCCCGCACAGCCCCAGCACCAGGTTAAAACACCGTAAACAGGTGCGCCCGCATAATACTCCACAGGGTGCGGGAAGACTTATTGTTTTGTGTGTTTACCTTCCCTGCTGCGATGGCACGTTCAACCTCGGCCGTGCTCAGCCCACAGGATGCAAGCTCCGCAGAGCCATTATGGGCATCCGCCGAGTACTCGGGAACAAAACCTGCGGTCGCAGAATCCGCTGTTGATGTACTCTGCGGCTTGGAACTCATGAACCAGTACTCTCCTTCAAAGGCCAGCGGGCCTCTACCGACCCGCTCTCAGGCGGCAAAGCTTATTTTTTTCAGTCTATCGGTTCAACGGGCATAAAAGGTAATCCCGCTCCCTGTGTGTTTCCTGAAAACACGCGGGAAGTGGGGTATATTCCTTATGCAGAATAGATAATGTGGGGTGGGCTCCTGCTACCTAAGCGGCAGAATCAACAAACGCCCCGTCACAGGATGCTTCAAAAACCTCAATCGGATATCCATAAACCTCACTCAACCGCTGCGCCGTACACACCTGCTCAGGGGAACCAACACACACCACCCGGCCTTGCTGCAAAAGCACAATACGGTCAGAATATGCAGCGGCAACATCCAAATCATGCAGCACCGTCAACACCCCGGCCCCTTCCGACGCCAGGTCACGAGCACTTTTGAGAGTCTGCTCCTGATGCCTAATATCCAGTGCCGCCGTCGGCTCATCCAAAAAGCAGCAGGGGAGTCTGCTGCGCAAACACGCGCGCCAGATGCGCCCGCCCGCTCTCACCGCCAGAAAGAGTCGTAATATCCCGCTCAGCGAACTGGGCCACCTCTGTGCGGATCATCATCCGCTCAATAACAGCTTCGTCCTCATCAATGCGGATAGTGCCGCGCCACGGAGTGCGGCCCATCGCCACCACCTCACGCACCGTATACGAAACGCCACCTGAGTCTTCTGCAGCAGCACAGCTCGGCGACGCGCCAGATCCCGCGGAGAATACGAACTCGTCAAGGCGCCATCAAGCTGCACCACCCCAGAATCCTGTTTCACATCCCCAGCAATTACCGACAACAAGGTAGACTTACCCGCACCGTTCGGGCCGATCAGTGAGACCACCTCGTTCGCGTGCACCTCAAATGAAATATCCTCAAGGATGCGCCGAGACCCCACCGAGTACGAAATGTTTTCGACCCGCAGCATCACACACCGCCCTTACGCATCGACCGGCGGAGCAAGAAAAAGAACGTAGGCCCACCCACCAGTGCCGTGAAAATACCGATCGGCATATCGGAGAACGGGATAAGCGTGCGCGCCACCAAATCAGAGAGAGACACCAGCAGCGCCCCGCCCAGTGCAGAAGCCGGCAGCAGCACCCTATTCGACGGCCCCAACAGCAGCCGCAGCAGGTGCGGAATAATCAGGCCCACAAACGCAATAATGCCCGAATACGCCACCGCCGCACCCGTCAAAAGAGCTGTTGCCGCGATAGCCAGCATTCTCAGACGCTCAACATTCACCCCCGAATGCTGCGCTGCGCGCTCGCCCAACGCCAAAAGGTCAAGTTTCCCGGAGATCATGAAACAGGCCAGTAGCGCCGCAACCACAACAAACCACATATTCGATAATGATGTCCAGCTAGCTCGGTTCAGCGACCCCATCTGCCAGAATACGATCTCGTCACGGCTGGTGCTGTCAGCAACATAAACACAGAACGCGATAGCCGCGTTCGCAACCGCTGTTACCGCAATACCGGTTAGGATCATTGACACCACCTGCGAGCGTCCACCCGAGCGGGAGAGAACATACACCAATACTGTGGCGGTTAGCGCCCCAATGAAGGCGAAGGTCGGTACCGCAAACGTGTCCCTCAACTGGGGGCCCAGCACAATAGCCAGGCAGGCACCTACAGCTGCACCTGAAGAAATACCAACCACTCCCGGCTCAGCCAGCGGGTTGCCAAACACCGCCTGCATAACAGCCCCCGAGCAGCCCAATGCAGCGCCCACGAACAGGGCTAAAAGCACACGCGGGAAACGCACATTCCACAGGGTGCTGTCAGCGATCGCCCACTCCTGCTGTGGCGGGATGAAACCCCATTTGCGGGCGAACGAGGCAAGCACCTGGTCGGTGGGAATATTATATTGGCCCAGCCCGGCTGACACTATGGTGACAGCCACGAGGGTCACAACCAGTACCGAAAGCGTCACAACCGCGCGGGTACGTCGGGGGTTCGTGTATTTTTAGGGCCCCAGCACCCACGGGTTTCTGCACCTTGGTGAGGTCCACTCCGTCGACTGGCTGATGCCGGGCTGTTTCTGAGGTAACCGCTAAGTCCTCTGCTACGTGTTCCACTACTGTCCTTCTGGGGCGTAGATGGCTTTCGCCAGCGATAGCAGGACTGCTGGGGTGTTCGGACCAAACGAGAGGATCTGGCCGTCATCCATATCTACAATGCGCCGGTTCTTACCTGCGGTGGTCTGCTCCACTCCCGGGCGGGACACCAGCCCGTCCACGCCGCCCGTGGATTTAAGGCCGCGGCTCATGACCAGAATAAGGTCTGGGTTCAGCTTTACCAGTGCCTCAGCGTTGGCCATTGTCATCTCTTTAATCCCGTTCTCGGCGGCGACGCCTCGACCGCCTACGGCAGTGATCAGCTCATCTGCGCCGTAGCCGTCTCCAAGCACGAAGAACACTCCCGAGTTACCGCGCACATACAGAAAAGCCATTGACAGGCGCTGATCTCCCTGCGGCGCGACTTCCTTCAAAGTGGTGGTTGCGTAGTCAAGGTCTTTTTGGATGCGTTCAGCCACCGTATTCCCCGCCTCCTGCACGCCGAGGGCCTGCGCCACCAGCTTGAGCTGGGGAATAATGAGGTTCATTTTACGATTCGTGTCGGTCAGTACCACCGTAATACCGGAGCTTTCCAGTTTCTGCGCCGCATCACGTGAAGAAGCTGACGAGTCGAGGAACACCACGTCTGGTTTGGCGGAGAGAATAGCCTCAACGTTGAGATCGTGCCCGTTCTGAGTCATCACCGGAAGCTTCGAGAGCGACTGCTCCGTGTTAGAGACAGTCCTCCCCACCAGTCGTCCGCCCAAGCCGAGAGCTATCACATCCTGTGCCAGAGTCCCGTACGTATCGAGGGCCAGGATGCGTTCCGCTGACTTAACAGTCACCTCTTTACCGGTGTAGTCCTTAAAAGTTACCGGCAGCTGCGGGGTGGGGGTGTCCACCATTGCCTGCACCTCGGGGGTGTTCTTTGCGCTTGAGGGGCCGGTCACTTCTTTCGGGTGAGCAGCCTTGCCGTCTTTAAGCTGTTGGGCTAGTTCAGCGAGGACAGCGCTGCTTTGTTCCTCACTAACTATCGTCTGTGATGAGGCGGCATTATTCGGGTTCTGGGTACCGATGCCGCACGCGGATAGGGTGAAAAGCAACGCCGCCATCATGAGGGCAGCAATTTTCTTTGAGAAACAGCTGGGGGCTTTGATGCCGCTCACTAGTGAATGGATAAACATACGAGTTCACTCTCAAAAATATCGCGAATAGTGTGAATAATGATGCGAAATAAGTTGAGGGGTGCGGCGGGCTTCTTCACCTTCACCGCACCCCAAGCAGTGCACGCTACGCCCTAGTTATCGGATGCCTGAGCACGTGAACGACGCACATAGAACAGTGCACCCACCCCGATGAGCAACGCTGAGACGCCACCGGCAACACTGCTCTGCACACCGCTAGCACCCGTATGAGCCAGAGGCTTCTTATTGCACCCTTCACCCTCATACACGGTTTCGGTGATGGTCTTCTCGGTCGGCTGTGCTGCAGCGGGTGTGCTCGACTCGCCGCTCTTTGAGAGCGAAGCGTTGAAGCTCAGCGGGGACATGTCCTGCCCGGCGGAGTAGAAACCGGCGAATGATTTAGCCCCCGCCTCCGTCAGTTTGGTTGATGCACCCTTGACGGAGACCGACCCGTTAGAGGTCTGCAAACCGCTCAGGTCAACATCCAGTAAGGCAACTTCCCCGTAGCTGTTGGATTTGCCTTCCATATTGTTGCTGGTCAGGGTCGCGTACAGGACGCCCTTGGAGCCGTTAATGTCAAGGCGCGGGTTGGCAATTGTGCTGTCGAGTATGCCATGGTGGCCGGTGAAATGGATCGAACCAGTAAACGATACTGAGCCCTTACCGTCTTTCACCGTTCCGGAGCCACTTGACCAGTTGAACGTATTATGAGCAAAAGTGGTTCCGCTCAAATCCCAGTTACCGTTGGCGATACCGCCGCGTACATAGGAACGGAAAGAATCTTTCACACCCCAGCCCAGTTCAGCCGTGACGACCTTACCGTCTGAGGCGGACGCCACGTCTTTTGCTGCGGTCGTTGGGGCGACCGCAACCTTACGGGTTCGGGTGACGGGCACGCATACCGGCTGGGCCGGGTTGGTGGAGACGGTTGTGCCCGAGCCTGAGCCGCCGCTGCTTAGGGTACTACTGGAAGAAGCGTCGCCACTACTTGAGGAGTCGGAAGAAGATACCCCCGAACCGCCACTGGCTGTGCTATCGCTATTATCACCAGCACCGGGTAGCTGCGGGGTATTGCCGCCGCCCTGATTAGCTTTGGCGATGTCAGGCTGACTTACGTTAAGATCCGTCAGCTGCTCCCCAAGCTTCACCGACAGGTTCAACGGTGCCATGGCGCGCTTATCAGCGTCGCTGTACTGGCCCGCAAAGAGCGCATTCGAACCAGCAACAGTCACGGTTACAGCCGCGTTCGAGAGCTTAAAAAAACGTTGTTCTCGTAGGAGGCACCGCTCAGATCCACCTCGGCCATTATGAGGTCTTTGAACGTATTGTGTTCGCCTTTGAGGTTTAGCGCCTCGGCATCCACCACCAAATAGCCCTTGCCGTTGACAGCGACAAGACGGGTGTTACTGAATGTGCTGTCGAGCTGCCCGTGGTGCCCGGTGATATGCACCTCGCCAGCGAACGAGATCTGGCCGGTTTGGGTGGCCGGGTCGAAGGCCCCGGATGCCTTGGTCCAGTTCAGCCCGCCAGCATTGGTTTTCTCCATACCGCTGACCTGGATGCTGCCGCGTGCGAGGGTTGACAGGTAACGCAGGAAGGAATCACGGATACCCCACTGCATGGAGCCGGACTCAACCACATGCCCTTTGGCGGTGTTCGTGCTGTTATTGGGCAGGGCCGGGGCTGCGGGTGCTGCGGGCGCTGGGGCTGCGGGTTTCTCTTCGGCCTTGGAGGCATCGGCAGCCGGTTGCTGGTCGGTTTTTGGCGCTTCCGGCTGAACGGTGTTTGTCTTAGGAGCCGGTGCCGGTGTGGTGGGCTTCTCGCTGGGTGATGGCTGGGCGGGAGTCTCTGTGGACCCCCGAGCGATACGCCCACTGAACGAGATAGCGTCTAGTTTCTGCCCTGCATCATAGAAGCCAGCAAAAACAGGGGTAGCCTCTTCGGCGAGGATTACTTTGGTTTTGTCGCTGGCGGCAAGAGAAATGTTATTGCCGTCGTGTTTGAGGTCTGAAGCGTCGAAAGTGCCCAGTTTAATATTCTGGTATGACTTCAGCGGCTGCGGTGTTGTGCCTTCGTAGGGGCGGGACTGAACATTGGCGTGCACCTCACCCTTGCCGTCTTTGCTGATAATGATGCTGAAGTCGGTGATGATGGTTTCCAGCACGCCGTGGTGCCCGGTGTAGTGGATTTTGCTTCCGGTGTAGACGATCTCATAGCCGTCGTCGGTGACTCTGCTCTTGAAGGCGTCAAACTCGCCGAAAGTGTATTCACCCTTGGGGTTAGTGCCGACTCTGGCTAGCTTTTGGGTGCCTTGGGCGACTCCTCTCAGTAAGTAGTCGCGGAAGGAATCTCTGAGCCCCCATGTTGTTTCTGCTTGAGTGAAAGAATCTGCGGTGTTGTGCACCTGCGTTTGAGAGGCTACGGATGTGGTTGTGGTATCTGCGAATGCGACGGGTGTGGAGACGATACTGCCAAGGCCGACGGCGGCACTGGCTAAGAACGCCCAGGAGCGCTTGGCGCTGAGTGAGACAGACATGTGACTACTCTCTTTTCGAAAGGGTGATGTGATGTTCGCTTCCAGTCTAGACCTATTAGAGAAGATTTGTGTAACGTAATAGGTGTCTAAGGCGGCATGCGAGCTCTCTAAGGGTTACCTTAGCAGAAATTTTGGTAGGGGTATTGCCAAAACCAAGTTTTAGTGACAATATGTCATTAGCGAAACTTGATGACACGGTGTCAGTAAAAAATTTGGCGCCGCAAACCCTCAAACTCAACTAAGGAACCCGCTATGACTACTACCTGCGCACCCTGAAACAGCTAACGAACGTTTCTCTGCCCGCCTCAAAGCGGGCACCAAAAATGTGCACGACAATGCCGAGCACTCCACCTTCATGGAAGACCTCATGGGAGGTAAACTCGATACCGCCGCCTACCTGCGCCTGATCAACCAGTACACCTACATTTACGAGGCTCTGGAAGCGATCTCCGCAAACCTGCGTGAGGCAGGCAACCCCATCACCGACCCCTTCACCATTGAAGGGCTCGACCGCGCCGCGAGCATCCGCAACGACATCCGTGCACTAGGGCAGCAGGATATTGACGCGCCGCTGCCGGCAACTATCGAATATGTGGAACGAATTAACGCCACCGCCAACGTTCCTGAACGCTTCCTAGCGCACCACTACCTGCGCTACTTGGGGGACCTGTCGGGTGGTCAGGCAATCGCTGCACTGGTGGCGCGCCACTACGGCATTCCCGCCGAGGCGCTGAGCATGTACCGGTTCACTGAACTGCCCAAGCCCAAAATTTTCAAAGATGGTTACCGGGAACTGCTCGATAACGCGCCCCTGACCGAAGAGCAGCGGCAGGCCCTCATTGACGAAACCGTCGAAGGCTTCCGCATTAATGCATCACTCTTTGCGCAGCTGGGCTGCCTGTCCTAGCGGCAGCTAATAAAACAGCCTCCGCTGAGCCCATAAAATACCCGCCCTTCACGGGGCAGTTCGGGCTCGTGCGGCACCGCCGGTAGTGCGCTAGTTCGCGGGCGCACCACCGGCGTATTTCATACCTGCAGTGCTCCATCTTCTGCTCCACACCATTGCCTAGCCCACCGGCGGATAGGTTATTAAAAACACGTCAGAATTACGGTTCCCCGCCGAAATATGACATAAAGACATGCTGCACATTGAAGGCTTGAGAACCGTCCCAAAGATGGGGTGTCGTGGTGTATAAAGTCAGCGCGGCTATAGCAGGGACCTGCGCCGGTTCTTCAAAACTTTGAGAAGCTCCTTCATGCGGTGTGAATCGAATGGCAACTCTTCACGTGCTTGTTCGGCTAGGTGTTCGGTGCCTGTAAGAACTTCTTCAAGCACATGCTCGGCAACCCTGGATGACACACCTATATTATGTGCAAATGTCAGAAACCTACGCCGCGATAAACCATCTTTTTTCCCGCTTAGAAGAAGCGCCATGCTTTTTGTCCCCGTACGGGGCGGTTGAAGGATATCGTAGATGGGGGATAGCTCATACTGCCCTTTACGATTCTCCACAATTGACAGGTTTTTGGCATGCAGATCGCCGTTTCCGGTAAGCCACGCATAGACAAACTGGCGGAAAACCTCGGGAGCTGCAATGCGGGGTGAAAACACCTGGGTCAGTAGGGCTTCAGAACATTGTTCTGCGGTTAAAAGGTATTTGTCGGAGGGTAACGATTACTGAGTTGACATGCGTCTTCGGCTGCAAGACGATGCGCTATACCATGCTCATCAATATAACGGTCAAAACGGCGTATTAGAATTCCTGAGCGGCCCGTTGCATCATGTACAAGACGGTGAGAGACGACTTGAGGAAAAGCGTGAATGCGGCTCGCTGCTTTTAGAAAGAAAGACTCATTTTCAACTACTTGAGGGTATTCTGGAGGAGAAATTTTAAGAAGGTAGAAATCCTCACTGCTACGTAGTGGAAGAGTAAGCATCTTTCCAGAGACCTTGTCTTGAACTCCCGGTATGGCCGCAGGGTCAATAATACTATGCCGGTTTATTAGCTCTGAAAATGTTATGGTCTGAAAGTCCTCACTTTGAATGAGTTCGCCTGCATCAGGAATAACTAGCTGAGCAGGCTGGGTGTTGGGAGAAACTATCTGTACATCTCCCACGGTGTCCTCCCCGACAGCAATGAGCATCCCAAGCTCATCATCTGCTGAAGTTTTGAGGTGTTTCCGAAGGCCTGTTAGACGACGTCCTTCGGGTAAAAGCCCGGTAAAAAATGGTGGTAGCGCCCCACCTTCCCTGCGGTACGAGTCTGTGGAGAGCGGCAGAGTGGGGGATAGGGGCTTGCTGCTAGTTTCAGGTACGTACTCGCATAGGTGTAAGCTGTGGCTCCATCGTCGGTTCGAGAAAAGTGCCCGGCGAGAATCCCTTTCTTGTAAACATCTGCGAGGATTTCAGGCATTAGCGCTCCCTCAAGATGAGATCGATACCGAGGGTATCAAGTACGGTGATTACTTTACTGAAGGCAACGGATTCGCGACCCTTTTCGAGGTCTCGGATAGTACGCTCTGAGACTCCCGCAAGAAGTGCCAAATACTCTTGAGTAAGTTTGAGCTCACGCCGGTGCGCCCTCACCACTTGGGCAAGTGTTCCAGTGAGTTCTCGTGCCACTACCGCTCCTTATCTAACCCCGGTCAAACAAACCGGTGAAATACTGCCGATTTATTAGTATAGCGAATGAAAAGCTGGATTTTTTGGGTCAATCGGTAAAATATTGCCGATTTCAAGGTATGGAGTGACTGATAGGGAAGATAAAGCAGGTTTTCGGCAATATTCTGCCGTTTTTGCAGGGGTGTTGGGGAAAGTCTTTCTCCGGCACAGGCTAAAGAAGCCCCTTGAGGCTCAATGCAACGGTGCAGCCCGCCGCTTTGAGCCCCAAGGGGCATGTTGCAGGTGCTCTAGCCCTGCGCCACCTCACCAAAGTGTGCCGCCATGGTGCCTTCGTGAGCGGCACGCAGCTCATCAAGGTTGATGGAGACTTCGTTTTGGAAGTCCAGCGTGTTCGAGAGCGCATCCACCACGCCGATGCGCGCGAACGGGAACTGCCGGGCGGTGCACATATCCTTGAAACGCACCTCCTCAGAACGCGGGACGGAAACCACCACGCGGCCTAAGGATTCCGAGAATAGCAGGGTGAACAAATCGAGCCCGTCGCGTTCGGCAACTTCGCCCAGCCCGATGCGCGCCCCGGTGTTGAAACGCAGGCAGGCTTCCGCGAGTGCTGCGGCAAGACCACCGGCGGCAACGTCATGTGCCGCATCGATCATGCCGTCACGCGACATATTCACGAGCATATCGCCAAGCTGACGTTCAACCGCCAGATCAACCTTCGGGGGCAGACCCCCCAGGTGGCCCTTGAAACGCGCCCACTCTGAACCGTCCAGCTCGTCACGCGTAGTACCCAGCAGGTAGATGGCCTGACCGTCGTGTTCCGGGGCCCAACCCGAGGGAGTGCGCCGGGTAACGTCGTCCATTACGCCCATCATCGCGACCACAGGGGTCGGATTAATAGCCTTACCTCCGGTCTGGTTGTACAGCGAAACATTGCCGCCGGTGACCGGAACACCCAGCTCCATGCAGCCGTCGGCAAGACCGCGCACGGCCTCCGCAAACTGCCACATGACGTCCGGATCTTCGGGGGGAACCGAAGTTCAAGCAGTCCGAAACCGCGACCGGGCGGGCACCCACAGTTGCCACATTACGGTAGGCCTCCGCCAGGGATGCGCGCGCGCCCTCATACGGGTCAAGGTAGGTAAAACGTGGTGATGCGTCAGTCGCCAGCGCGACCCCCAAATTGGTATTCTCGTCCACGCGCACCACGCCCGAATCGTCCGGCATAGAGAGGGCTGTGTTGCCCTGCACGTAGCGGTCGTACTGGTTGGTAATCCAGGACTTGGAGCACATATTCGGAGATGCCATGAAAGCCTTGATAGCCTCGCCTAGCTGTTCGCCGCGCGGGCGTGCATCGTCGGCAGTGGAGCCTGTGAAATGGTCTGCCTGGAGTGCATCCTGACCAGCCGGGCGCGCATAGGGACGCTCATAGGTGGGGCCGTCGTGCGCCACGGTACGCGGGTCTACATCGACGATCACCTGACCGTCCCACTCAATGATCAGACGACCGGTATCGGTCACCTCTCCCAAGAAGGAGTACTCCACGCCCCACTTCTTCATAATCGCCTCAAAACGCTCGACGTTCTCGGGCGAAACGACCGCCATCATGCGTTCCTGCGATTCCGACATCAGAATTTCGCCGGGGGTTAAGGTGGGGTCTCGCAAGAGTACTTTGGTAAGGTCTACGTGCATGCCGCCCTCGCCGTTGGAGGCGAGCTCGCTGGTTGCACAGGAAATACCGGCAGCACCGAGATCCTGAATACCCTCGACCACGGAACCCTTGAAGAGTTCCAGACAGCATTCGATCAGAACCTTCTCGGCGAAGGGATCGCCTACCTGCACTGCGGGTCGCTTGGAGGGTTTGGTATCGTCAAAGGACTCTGAAGCCAGCACGGATGCGCCGCCAATACCGTCGCCGCCGGTGCGTGCCCCGAAGAGCACTACCTGATTGCCCACACCAGATGCGTTTGCCAGGCGAATATCTTCATGGCGCATAATACCGACTGCCAGGGCATTGACGAGGGGGTTTGCCTGGTAGCAGGCGTCAAATTCGGTCTCGCCGCCAATATTGGGCAGCCCCAGAGAGTTGCCGTAGCCGCCGATGCCCGCGACCACACCGCCGACCACGCGGGCGGTATCCGGGTGGTCGATAGCGCCAAAGCGCAGCGGGTCCATAACCGCGATCGGGCGTGCACCCATCGAAATAATGTCACGCACAATACCGCCCACGCCGGTTGCCGCACCCTGGTAAGGCTCAACATAGGAGGGGTGGTTGTGTGACTCGATCTTGAAGGTTACCGCCCACCCGTCGCCGATATTGGTTACGCCAGCGTTCTCGCCGATGCCGACCATCAGGTCTTTTTTCATCTCATCGGTGACCTTGGCGCCGAATTGCTTCAGGTGTACTTTCGAGGATTTGTAGGAGCAATGCTCGGACCACATGACCGAGTACATGGCCAGCTCGGCCGCGGTCGGGCGGCGGCCCAGAATCTTCTTGATATCTTCGAACTCGTTTTCCTTTAACCCCAGCTCTGCCCAGGGGAGTTCAGTATCGGGGGTTTCCGCCGCGTGCTCGACGGTATCGAGGTTAAACTGCTTCTCGCTCATCGCTTGTGTCTATCCTTGTCGTCGTGCGTCTAGCGGGCGTTAATCAGGTTGGAAAGAACGGAGGTGAAGACGCCCAAGCCGTCGGCACCGCCTCGTAGTGAAACATCACCGAACCCGGAGGATGAGGGACCAAAACCGGGCTCGACCGCGTGTTCTGGGTGGGGCATCAGACCGACGACGTTTCCGCGTTCGTTGCTGATACCGGCAATATCGTGGCGTGAACCGTTCGGGTTGAAACCCACGTATCGGAACACGACGCGATTCTCGGCTTCGAGCGCCTCTAGGGTTTTGGTGTCCGCCACGTATTGACCGTCCTGGTTTTTGAGCGGAACAACAATCTCTTGCCCGGGTTCGTAAGATCCGGTCCATGAGGTGGCGTTATTTTCGATTCGTAGGGTTTGGTCACGGCAAATGAACTTGCGGTGATCGTTCTTAATCATGGATCCGGGGAGCAGATGCGACTCGGTAAGAATCTGAAAACCATTGCAGATACCCAGCACCGGCAGGGGAGCGGACCCCGATGTCCCCGCTGCGTTTGCCGCTGCGATGACCGAATGCATGACGGGTGCTTTCGCGGCGATAGCGCCCGCACGCAGATAGTCGCCATAGGAGAAACCGCCGGGAATGATGACGGCATCAACGTTTTTGAGATCTTCGTCGTCATGCCAAAGTTCGACGACGGTTCCGCCCGCTAACCGTACGGCACGCGCCGCATCACGGTCATCGAGGGTGCCGGGGAAAGTAATAACGCCGATGCGCGCATCAGCAAATTCGGGGTTGGGTGCCGAGACGCTGAAGTCGCCAACAAGGGGAACTTCGTGTGCTGCGAGTGATTCTGCCATGCTCTTAGTCCTCCAGAACCGAGACGTTCACAACGTCTTCGATGACGGGATTTGAGAGCAGCTCTTCTGCCGCTTGGCGTGCCTGCGCAAGATGCTCTTCGGTAGCTTCGCCTTCGACGGTCAGCTCAAAACGTTTGCCTTGGCGAACGTCAGTGAAGGAATTTAGACCGATACGGGGCAGCTCGTGAGCGATAGCTTTACCCTGCGGGTCAAGAATTTCGGGCTTGAGCATAACATCAACAACAATACGGGCCATGTGTGGGCACTCCTTGGGTGCGTGAGTTTTGGTTGAGCCGTCTTTAATGGTACCGCAAGCCTTGAAGTGCCGCCGTGAAAAAGCGTGCAGACATAACTCTATTTCACGGGCTGGTACGGCACGAGAACACCGGCAAAACTGCTTTCACAACAATGCCTGGCAGGCACCGCCAACACACGGTGCCGGGATGCAGCTAGATGTAAACGTGTAATTACAAGAATGTGTTTATGGTGGTCAGCAGACGTCGCCGCAGCGCCACTGAACGTTCCGACAGCTCGCGTTGATACTGCACATACTCGGCTTTACCCTCAGGGGTCTCTACCTTAATAGGCTCATAGCCCCAATCGAGAAGGTCGTACGGTGCGGCGCGCATATCGAGTTCGCGCGCATCCCAGGCAAGCTCAAAACAGTCCATCACGAGCGCTGAATCTATGAGCGGGATCAGCTTGTATGCCCACTTATAAATATCCATATTGGCGTGCAGGCAGGCGGGCTGCTCCATGGTGCGCTGTGTTTCACGGGTGGGCTGCAGCTCGTTCATGGGTGCCGCCTGAGCATGAAAAACCGGAACGCATCGAAATGCGAGCAGCGGATGCGGTGCGACTCAACCACCCGGTCGGTGCCTTCAGCACCCAAACGCAAATCCAGGTAGTCGTGACGAATATTGTTCTGAATCGATTTATACGCCATTGCCCATTCGTGCATACCAAAGCACCCGAAGAATGCCTTTTTATCGGCTGTGTTGCCCAAGATTTCGCGGGTGAACGTGAGGGCGGTACCGCGTTTATCCACGAATTGGGGTACGTCCACGAGAACCGCGTCACCGCGTTCGGCATGGGTGTGTGCATCGTCGGGGGGGAGAGCCCGGCTAAGACGAGCTCGTCTTCGGTTGCCGCACGGTAGAATTTCCAGCTGACACGTTCGGCGGCATCCAGCAGAATGACACCCGCCCCAGGATGCCAGCGTTTGAACTGACCGGGCTTGAGCGTGTAGTACGTAAACAGAAAATCCTCAACCGGATGCGCCTGCCCCTGCTCGCGCCGACGCACAAACGGGTCAGCAAAACGACCCGCCCGGCGCTCATGCTCCCTCGCATAAGTACGCCACTGCGGGCCATTAAGAACCTTCAATACCTCAGCCATCCTTCTAGATTAAACTATCCGCTAAATACGCTACAGACAATACAAAATTACTGGCTATAAAAGGCAACGCTCACCAAGTGTCGTGTATGGGGGTGTACTGCATCCAGAGGAATTTCGACTGAGAGTCTTCGGATGCCTGAGAGAACCTCGGAACAGGATAAAAATAGAGATGCTAAGAAAAACTTGAAGTTTTTCTTAGCATCTCTATAGATCGGTAGAACCCAGGTTAGCGCCCGGTCCCGCCGTAGACGGTGGCTTCTCCTTCGGTGTCTAGCGCGAAGGCGGTGTGCACGGCACGCACCGCATCATCAAGCTTCGACAGCTCAGTAATCACCGAAATGCGGATCTCGGAGGTGGAGATCATCTCGACGTTCACACCCGCGTTGCTGAGCGCCTCGAAGAACGTGAACGAAACACCCGGGTTGGTTTTCATGCCCGCACCCACGAGTGAAAGCTTGCCAACGGCCTCGTTATAGATGACCTCTTCAAAACCAATCTCTGCCTGCGCCTTCTCAAGCGCCTGCAGGGCCAGCGGCCCGTGCGCCTGGTCCAAGGTGAACGAAATATCGGTCACGTTCGGGCGGTCCGTAGAAACGTTCTGCACAATCATGTCGATATTGATCTTCGCCTCGTTAATCAGGCCAAACACGCGCGCGCCGAACCGGGCACATCCGGTACGCCAACAACGGTAATCTTGGCCTGCCCGCGGTCGTGGGCGACACCAGAAATCAAGGGCTGTTCCAAGGGGATCTCCTTCAGGTGGGTGGGGGTGAGCTCCGCCGAGTTCTCCGGGATAACAATAGTTCCTTCAAGTTCAGAGAACGACGAACGTACATGCAGTTTCAGGTTCAAAACCGTCGCGCATACTCCACACTGCGCAGGTGCAGAATCTTCGCCCCGTTAGCAGCCATCTCCAGCATTTCTTCGCTAGTGACGGTGTTTAGTTTATGCGCTGTAGGGACAATACGCGGGTCGGCGGTGAACACGCCGTCCACATCCGAGTAAATTTCGCACACATCGGCGTTTAGTGCGGCCGCCAAGGCGACAGCGGTCGTATCCGAACCGCCGCGGCCTAAAGTGGTAATATCCCTGCTTTGACGGTTCATGCCCTGGAACCCTGCGACAATCGCAATGTTCCCGGCCTCAAGCGACTCGCGGATGCGGTCCGGCTTCACCTCAACCAGCCGCGCCGCACCGTGCACGCCGTCGGTGATCATGCCAGCCTGTGAGCCTGTGAACGATTTCGCCTGAACACCAATATCGTTGATTGCCATCGCCAGCGCCGCCATTGAGATGCGTTCCCCGGCGGTCAGGAGCATATCAAGCTCACGTGAGGGGGTGACTGCGCTGGTTACTTCTGCGGCGAGGTCAAGCAGCTCATCGGTGGTGTCGCCCATTGCGGATACGACCACAACCACATCGTGCCCTGCCTTGCGGGTGTTCGCCACGCGGCGCGCCACACGCTTAATGCTTTCGGCGTCAGCAACGGAGGAACCGCCAAACTTCTGGACGATCAGGCTCATTAAAACTCCCCGGGTGAGGTATGCAGTGTAAACGCCGGGGTGGTCCCGGCTCCTAATCCATAGTAGACGCGTGCGGGACGCCATGTGAATTATGTGGGTATGTGTATTAGAACATGAAATATGACGCAGTGTTACAGGCTGGGGGTCCATAAACACTCCTGTGCCTGCCGTCACCTTTAAAAAAAGTTTATACCGCAGCAGTGAACGCACCGTACGCCCCACCACTGGTAGTGGTTGTGTATGTGGTGGCTGCGCTCGCCATGTTCTGCGCGTGGGTAGTAATGCCTAATATTTGGGGTCTGCTGGTGGGGCAGGCGGTGCACGGGGTGATGTACGCGCACATGATGGTCGCCATTGTCACAGCTGAGGGCGCTAAGAATAAGTCTGCTGAGCTGAGCAGCCACCTGGGGGCCGAGCAGCTTCTCGTGGTGGCGATGTTCCTGATCTGTGCTGTGGCCGGGGTCCGGCGGATCCGCGCGGTTACGGGGGAGAAAGCCTCGGCATAAACACCTGCGTGCGCTGCTCATTCATAGAGACTCTTACTTTCACGGGGTGTCTTCACTGCAGCTTACGGGGCTGAGAGCAGGCTACTCCCACGGGTTAACATATTTAGTGCCCGGCAGAGGCGGCACCTGAGGGGTGGGGGTGCGCAGTGGCTCCTCCTGGATTTTGCGGATACGCTCCTCATAGTCCGCTGAGCGGTATGCGTCGGCACGTGTTGTTTCGACAGGAATTTCGGAGGTGCCACCCTCTGGTTTGGGGGCATGATTCTCGGCGGAGTCTTGCAGCACCTGCTCTATGAGAGCCTCATTAACGGTGGCCTGCTCGCCGTGCGATGGAGGGGCAGCCGACAGAGAATTATTGTTTTCTCCCTGCTGTTCATCAGTATCTTCAGGGTTTGAGGGGGCCCGCCCCGTCCTGAGTATTGTCAAGGTCGTCGAACATGCTCCCGCTCCAGCGTTTACGCGGCGCCTTCGGCTCAGCAGCCGCACGTTCACGCTCCGCCTGCTCTTCTTCAACCACCTGCTCAAAATCTTCAGCAGCATTCGCTTGGGCGATACCCGCGCCCTCACTGATTACGCGGCGCCCCTCAAGCGCGCGCCCGAGCGTAATCTCGTCCGCATATTCCAGGTCGCCGCCAACGGGCAGACCGGAAGCCAGCCGTGAGAGGCGAATACCCAGCGGAACCAGCATCCGTGAAAGGTAGGTTGCGGTCGCTTCTCCCTCAAGGTTGGGGTCCATCGCCAGAATAATCTCTTGAACACGCTCATCCGCCAGGCGCGAGACCAGCTCGCGAATACGCAGCTGCTCGGGGCCAAGCCCCGCCAGCGGGTTAATAGCCCCGCCCAGCACATGGTAGCGCCCGGTGAAGGAACGGGTGCGCTCAATTGCCACCACATCCTTGGACTCCTCAACCACGCAAATCACGGCTGGGTCACGCCGATCATCGCGGCAGATAACGCACTGCTTCGTCTCCGAAACGTTGCCGCATGTTTCGCAAAAGCTCACGCTCGATTTGACTGTTGAAATCGCCGTGGTCAGGCGCGCCATGTCTGAGGCGTCAGAGTTGAGAATATAGAAGGCGATGCGCTGCGCCGACTTGGGGCCCACCCCCGGTAGGCGACCCAGTTCATCGATGAGGTTTTGGACTGCGCCCTCGTACATGTTTCTCCTCTTATGACGCGCGTAGCAGGGGCAAAAACGCGCCCCGTAAACCCGTACCCGTACAGCATAGGGGATATGCTGCTGCTGGTGCCCGCTTAACCGTCATTCTTCGCCGCAAGCTTTCCCTATCGTGCGGGAGCGGCCACCGCTTTCATCTGGTCAGTTTGCGGGCTTTGGCAAGCTGGGTGCATCTATAGCGGCGTTTCGTCGATTAGCTTACCGCCCAAGATTTTTTCAACCGCTTTGAGACCCACATGCACACTGGACTCTACCTGTTCATCATCCGCTGAGGTTTCAAAGTTTTCTTCCTCCTCAAAGGCGGCAGCAAATACGCTTTTAGATGCCGGGGCCGTCGAATGCTCAGGCTCGCTGGGCTGCCTGTTGGTGGTTTCATCCTCTGAAGGCTCGGAGGCCGCCCCGCCGGGGAGGGTCTCGGCACCTACAGGAGCCCAATCCTGCCCGGGCTCGGAAGCAGAAACAGAACCGAATGCTTCTTCTTTTTCTTCCTCTTCTACGGCGCTGCTCTGCGGTTCACCGGCTTTCTCAGTATGCACACCAGCAGGGGTGGAGGAGGCGAAAGAATCACGCTCCCCGAACGGCTGCTGCGGCTCTTGCTCGGTATCCTCGGGCGGGGTCTCAGCCGGTTCCTGCGGCCCCTGCTCTTCAGAGGGGTCTGAGAGCGGGGGTGCTGCGGCATCGCCTGCGCTGTGAGCGCCTGCACCATGCACGTCAGGGTCGGGGGCTGGCGGAAAGTAAGGGTCTTCGGGGGGAACATCGTGATCGTTGGGCACAGGGGTATTCCGCCGGGGAATCAGCGTAAGCTGACTCGGCGAAGCTCTGAGAGGCCCCTTGTGCAGCCTGCTGGGGAGCAGTTCCCCTAGCGGGGGCTTGTGCCTCTTCGCCCCGCGTACTCGTGGAGGCTGCGGTGGTAGGAGCCTGCGTATGTGCTGCCCGGTTTGGCGCGGTATTGCCCGTATTCTTGGGGTGTCCCTCTGCCGCACCGGGCTCTTTAGGGTTCTCAGGCTCGGGGGTGGGGCTCGCCGGATCCTCCTGCGGGATGGGCGCCACCTGCCATGCCGATAGAGGGTCGTCTACGCTGGTTGCCGCCGGCTGGTCTTGTCCGATGCCCCTGCGGCTGCACGGGCTGGCCGTGGCGGCGCCAGGCATCTTCACCCCCGCGCGGGCCGTCAGCAATCGCAGAGGTATCAGTACTTGTGGGCGTCTCAGACGGCACAGCGCCTTGGCTGCTGGGCGCAGTAGGACTGTTCCCCGTTTGGTTGCCAGCCGGTTTTACATCGTCACGCGGCGTTTTCTTGGCGACCTCAGCCCGCACCCGTACTTTCACGCGAAGGAATTCGCTCACGCGCTCACTGAGCTCAGCGACCGAAGCTTTGACGGCACGCAGAGTGGGCATATCGGCGCGCACATACAGCTCCCCATTGGTGTAGCGCACCGGTTCGAGGCGCAGCAGCTGTTCGGTTACGGAGCGGTCACTCACACGCCCCACGATCACACGCCAGTTGCCGCGGACCGATAGTAACGGGTCAGATGCACCCTCACCGTTACGGGCGGTCTGACGCTGCTGGGGGGCACCCGTGGTACGGTGGGCGGTTCCTTGATCACCCTGCGCCTGCATAGGAGGTGGGGGTTGTGGGGTATGCGTAGTCTGTTGCTGATGCTGCCCGTGGGATGGGGCGCTACCCGCCGTGTCCGCACCATCATGTGATGTGCCGGGCTGGGGCTGTTCATCCCCCGGGGTGGGGCTGCTAAAGACCGGGCCGGTGTGAACCGGTGCCTGCGGAGTGGCGGGCTGAGGGTTCGTGCCAGATGGGCTGTTTGCTTGCTGTTCGGTGGAACCTGCGGCGCGTCCTGTGTTGTTCTGCCCGGGGGGCATAGCCCGGTTGGGTGAAGGGACAGCGCCCCGCTGTGCGGCGGGGGAGCTGCCGGTACCGCCTGTTGCTATGCGCTGTTCCAGGGATTCAAGACGTGCTATGAGCCCGGTGGTATCTTCTGCAGGAACCAGCAGCCGCGCGCATAGCAGTTCAAGCTGCAGCTGCGGGTTAGTGGTGCCGGTCATAGAATTAAGTACCTCGTTAACGGTGCTCGCCGCGCCGGTCAGCTGAGCCGTGGCGAAGGCTTGCGCCTGCGTTTTGAGGCGTTCTATCTGATCGGCGGGAACGCCCTGCAGAATCTGCGCGGCATTCTGCGGTACCGCCTGCACCACAATCAAATCACGCAGGCGTTCGAGCAGGTCTTCGACGAAACGGCGGGGGTCTTGCCCGGTCGCCACCACCCGCGAGACCGCCTCGAAGAGGGAAGGCGCATCCTGGGCGGAAAACGCATCAATCACGTTGTCGAGAAGCTGGGCGTGCGTGTACCCGAGCAGGGCGACAGCGCGGTCGTAGCTAATGCCGGATTCGGTGTTGGTACCGGCGATAAGCTGGTCAAGAATGGAGAGCGAGTCGCGCACGGAGCCGCCGCCGGCACGGATGACGAGTTGAAGCACGCCGGATTCGACGGGCACGTTCTCTTCGCTGCAGAGCTTTTCGAGGTAGGGCAGAAGAACTTCGGGCGGTACCAGCCGGAATGGGTAGTGGTGGGTACGTGAGCGGATGGTTCCGAGAACCTTATTTGGCTCTGTGGTGGCGAAGATGAATTTGATGTGCTCGGGCGGTTCTTCCACGATTTTGAGCAGGGCGTTGAACCCTTCGCGGGTGACCATGTGTGCTTCGTCAATGATGAAGATTTTGTAGCGGTCGCGCACGGGTGCCAGGGTTGCACGTTCACGCAGGTCGCGGGCATGGTCTACGCCGCCGTGGGATGCCGCATCCATTTCGATGACGTCGAGGGAGCCGCCGCCGTCGCGGGAGAGTTCGCGGCAGGAGTCGCATACGCCGCAGGGGGTGGGGGTTGGTCCTTGGGCACAGTTGAGGCAGCGTGCCAGGATTCGTGCGGAGGTGGTTTTGCCGCATCCGCGCGGACCTGAGAAGAGGTAGGCGTGATTGACGCGGTTGTTGGTGAGCGCGGTAATGAGCGGCTCGGTGACGTGTTCTTGCCCGATGACTTCGGCGAAGGTCTCGGGGCGGTAACGGCGGTAGAGTGCTGTGCTCACGGGTGACCTTCTGGTTGACGACGCGGGGTTCTACACTATTTTAGTTCACGGATGCACGCATGGGGCTTGGTTTCGTTACCGGCGTGGGGCTGAAGCCGCGAAGCGTGGGCACGCTATGACGGTGTGTTTCTGCTGCGAATGTTTTGGGTATAAAAAACCTCTTACGCACCCGTCATAGCTCGAATACCCTTGCTACCTTCCGGTCCTGGGGGAGTTTTCCAAGATAACGCCACGTAAGAGGCACGTACCAGTCTACCTGATTTTGCGGTGCTTGTGAATTTGGGTGTGTGGGGTGGGGCTGGTGTGGAGGAGTTGAGGTTTTCATTGTGGGTAGTGTATTCTATTATCCGTTCGCCTTTTTGTAAGGTGTTCAGCTGGAGGATTCGCCTAGCGGCCTATGGCGCACGCCTGGAACGCGTGTTGGGTTCACGCCCTCGGGGGTTCAAATCCCCCATCCTCCGCTCTTCCCCCGGTCTCGGTTTTCTCGAGGCCGGGGATTTTTCTTTCTGGTGCTTGGGCGCGGCAGCTGCAGGAACCGCAGCTTTTCCTTGTGAGTCTTTGTTGCGGGCCGGCGCGGGCTGCCATGCTTGTTGCGGGGCAGTTAGGGGGAGAACGAAAACGGACTGCTGTTCCGCGCCATTGGCGTAACGCACAGCGAACACACAGTATTTCCCCGTAAAATAGTGGGTATGATTTTCAAGAAAGTGGGTGCCCACCGGCCTTACCCCCAGCACGGTATGTCGAATGCCGACTGGGGGAGTATTCCGCCGCAGCAGGTGAGATTGGATTGGCTGACCACTACTCAGAAAACACTTGATCTTGAGACTCTGCTGGCGGAGGATTCCACCTATTTCGGTGACTTGTTCCCGCACGTGGTTAAATGGCAGCAGGAGCTCTACTTGGAGGATGGCCTGCATCGTGCTTTGCGCACCGCGTTGCACAGCCGGTCTGTTATGTACGCGCGTATCCTTGACTTGGATACGCTTGACCCCAGGCTGCTGCCGCAGGGCGCTAATGCGCAGAACGGCTAGGCGACTAGCTTCCCTATAGACTCAAAGAACCCCCGAGACCTTGCGGCGGGGGTTCTTTGCTATCTGCTGTCAGTAGGCCGGAAACCTGCGAGGGGTTTACGGCTCACGGTTCGGCTAGGCAATACTCAGGTGCATCGACTCGCTGTTTGACTCGTCGTTAGAGTGAGCGTTGGCGGTTGCCTGGGGTGCACCGTCTAGCTTGATGGGCTGGCCGTCTGTGTCGAATCGTGCACCCAAGCCCATCTGGATGAAGCGGATGGTGCTTTGGATCTGCCGTTCACGGGTGTCTTCGTCGGGGGCGTCTTCGGTGCGCCCTGCACTGGAGGAGAGCGAACCGTGTACGAGCATCGCTAGTTCCCCTGATGTCGTTTTCGGGGATGTAGTGTTCGGCGATGGCCGCTGAGAGGATATTTGCCAGTACCATCTGCAGCTCCCGCACGTGCTTGCCGAGTTTCGCGTAGGATTCGGGGGAAAGCATGGAACGCATGGCCGGCCCGGGGGGCAGGTGGCGGCGTGCGAGGTCTTCAATCTGCAGCCGAATATAGACGGCAAGCTGGTCGATAGGGTTGTCAACGCCTTCGAGCCCTTCATCAAGTTCTTTAATGAACCTTTCGGTCTCGTCTAGGGCGTAGGCTACAAGCAGTTCACCCATGTCGGCGAAATAGTTATAGACTGCGGTGCGGCCAATGCCAGCATTTTTGGCGACATCGGTCATGGTGAGGCCCGGCAGGCCGCGCGAGTATAGGAGCTTGCCAAAAGATTCGAGGATGGCACGTTTGGTGTTCTCACGCTGGGCGGCGTTGGTGGCTGCAGAAATACGAGGCATAGTGACACTTTACCGCAATGCGTCAGTAAATAGCGAATGGGTGAAGGTTTTTAACCTAAAAAGTTTAAAAAACCAGCAACTTTAGGGTAAATAACGGGAGTATTACGTTCATCATCTGTGTCCTGTAAAGCTCGCGGCACACCATGCGGGTGAGTCGCACAATGAAATCAGCAGCGGGCTTGCGGACAAACTATGAGGGGCTACAGGTACCCCAGGCGGGTAGCCATCGCCAGGTCATTGCGCACCAACTGGGTGATGGGGTAGTTTCGGTGCCCTTGCCCCGGCATAACGTGCAGGGCCGTGCGCGCACCAAGCCTCGCATAGAACTGGCCGCCTTCTTGCGCTGCAACCTGTGCCGACCACATCCCACCGGATCGCGTGTCGTTCAGAAGCCTGGGGGAGCGGCCGTCCTTATCGCCCACATGCCAGCTCAATAATAGGTGGCTGAGGGATATATTGGGGGCGCGGTGCTGGGTTGGGATGCCGTCCGCACCGCCGCCGGCAATGAGGGTGGCGCCTCCCCCTACCATTGCGTCGGCGGCGTGTAATAGCAGCTCGTAGGCAATGAACTCTGCGCCACCGGAGTAACCGGCAAGCCACACGCGGGATCGGTCGTACCCGTATCTCTCATGCAGATCTGCAGCGAGGGCGCGGAATACCCGGCCGTTTGCGCGGGCACGCACCCACCAGTTCGTGGTTGCCTCACGCAGCACACCCTCATTAACGGTTCCCGGTGCCAGCACGGGCACCAGAAGCATGCGGTGCTGGTACGCAATATCCGATAGTTCTTCTCGTAGGGTGGAGGTGCGCCGCAGCAGGCGGCTGCCGGAGCGCAGCAGATAGTCGCCATCAAAGAAGAAAAGCACACCGGGAGAGGAACCTGCGCCTTCCAGACGGTGCGCATTCCCCACCCGGTAGTGCAGAGTACGCCCGTGCGCGGTAAACGGCAGATACCCCACCAGTTCGGAGGAAGAAAGCAGAGCTGGCTCAAGCATACGGCCCGCACGGCGTGCGGCGCGCATAGCGGCACTTAGAGGGGACGGCAGACGGGGGATATGCGCGGTATTTGTGTGTTTGCGCGGTTCCCTCTTGCTCATACCCCTATTTTACCGGGTGAATTGGAGGCATCGGCCAGAGCGTACTCCACGTTCGTGCCCTGCGTTAGGGGCCGTATCAAACCGCTGAACTTCCGCGCGGATTCTGAGGTTTACCCCCTAAGATCGGTGTGCAACACCTGCGATGCCGGGTGAGAACCCGTCCACTCTTGCTGCTCGCGGGCCCTGTCAGAGAGCGAATAGAACCATTTAATGTGCTCACATACGCGCTCATAGGCGGCCTCTTCATCACGAGTGGAAATCGCCTCATAGATTCCCCGGTGCTGATCTTGCAGAGTCTGCTTAACCGCAGCCCAGTCACGCAGCAGCGGAACCGCCTCCTGCACGTAACTGATAGTGGCCATATGCAAAGAATCAATGACCGTATCGAGCACAATATTGCCGCTCAAGCGGGATAGCTCGTAGTGAAAACGTGTGTCGCAGAAATGGAACCGCTCATTGGAAATATCTGGCGAATCCATCTCCGCCAGGTGCTCGCGGGCGTTCTCTAAGGCGAGGTCACGCTCAGCAGAATCCGGGGCGTTCGCGGCGGCACGTGCAGCAGGCCCCTCCAGCAGTAAACGCGTGGAAACCACGTCTTTAACGGGCAGGTTGCGGGTGGCAATGTGCATGCGAAGCGCCCAACTGAGCGCATCTGAAGGCTCAGAAATAACGATAGCGCCGGATTTTTGGGCACGAACCGGTGCTGGAACGAATCAGCCCCAAAGCCCCCAAAATACGTAGGGCCTCACGCACCGATGGGCGTGAAATGCCGTACTGTTCGGCTAGGGTGCGTTCAGATGGTAGCCTATCGCCCACACGCAGCTCCCCCAGACGCAGCCTGCGTTCAAAGTTTTCGAGCAGGATGCTGTAACTACGCTCTTGCATGATCGTCCCTGAGCCTGTTGTGCGCGTCATGAGTATGTCCCATTCCGTGTGAAATCTGAAAGTTGACTTTTAGCTTGTGCAACTCTTCAGGGTGCAAAACCCTGTGGGTGGGTGCCTGAGGGCGTGTACGCCGCATGGGTGGGTTCGTCACAGAACCACGCCCAATGTTGTGCTCTGCAAGCCTACAGTATTTTTATAATGCCCGCACTGCCTTCCGGTAATGCAGCGGCGGGGCGGGGCACCCTGTGGTGCCCCGCCCGCCAGCTCTCGCTCGTTACGGAACCCTAAGGGCTAGGGAACGAGGAACGAGAGGATATTGGTCTGCAGGAAGACCAGCAGGCAGACGACCACGAGCATCGCAAACGACCAGGGAACCACGGCCTTGAGGATGTCGGACTCCTTGCCCTCCATATCCACAGAGGTGGCTGCAATAGCCAGTGACTGCGGCGAGATCATCTTGCCGACCACACCACCGGTGGTGTTTGCTGCAAGCATCAGCTCAGGGGTAGCGCCGCTCACGCCAGCATGCTGCAGATTCTCGGCAGCAGATACCTGCAGCTTGGAGAAGAGCGCGTTTGCACTGGTATCCGAGCCGGTCACTGCGGTGCCGATCCAGCCCAGCACCGGTGCCAGTACCGCATAGATGGTACCCAAGCCCGCCAAGAAAGTACCCATTGCGACGGTCTGACCCGAGAAGTTCATGACGTATGCCAGTGCCAGCACCGAGGCAATGGTCAGAATCGTCCAGCGCATACGGTAGACGACCGAACCGAACTCGGCGAAAACGGCTGGGAACTTGAAACCATACCGCCCCTTCTCGTTGAAGAAGAAGTAAACAACCGCAACGATCAGGCCCGAGATAATCAGCAGAGTACCGGGGTTTGAAAGCCAGGTGAAGGTGTAAGGGCGTCCTTGACGGGTGTGCCGTCCTTTGGTGACCAGACGGGAGCTGAGCGCGGGGATATTGATTTTAATAGCCACGGTCTTCAGCCATGCCTTCAAACCGGCATTGAGGTTCACGAGGCCGAAGATAGCGACCACAATCAGGTAGGGCAGCAGAGCCATCCACACGCGCACTGCGGGCAGTGCCTCTTTCTCCTCAGACTGTGAAGGCAGGCCGTAGCGTTCACGCACGCCCTCAACACCGCGCGGCTTCCAGAAGCGCAGGAAGAGCACCGCAGCACCCATCGAAACAATACATGCCACCACGTCGGTGAGGTTGTAGGCGGGAGTTGCGGCGGTAATCCACTGCGCAATAGCGAAGGAAATACCGATAACGAAAGCCGGGAGCCACCCATCCTTAACACCCTTCATACCGTCAAGGATGAACAGCAGAATGACGGGGACGAACATCGCCAGGAACGGTGCCTGGTGACCAACAATAGCTGCGATCACGTACGAGTCTTTGCCGCCAACGTCACCAGCGGTCACAATCGGAACAGCAACAGCGCCGAACGCCACGGGTGCGGTATTAGCCAGCAGCACGGTAATGGCGGCCTTGAGCGGCTTCACACCGAGAGCAAGAATCATGGTTGCGGTAATTGCCACGGGGGCACCGAAGCCAGCCAGAGCCTCAAGCAGGCCACCGAAGCAGAACGCAATGAGGATTGCCTGGATGCGCAAATCACCGCCGCCGAGACGGTCAAAGGTGCGGCGCAGATCTTCAAAACGCCCTGAGAGCACGGTGATCTGGTAGAACCAGATAGCCCCCAGAATCACCCAGCAGATCACCAAACCGTAGATAGCTCCACGCAGGGCGCTAAGACCGGCCAGATCGAACGGCATCGTGAAGCCGAAGGAGGCAACAAGAATGGATGCTGCTAGCGCGACAAGGGCCGACCAGTGGGCGCGAGCTTTGACGACCAGAAGCATAATGAAGAACGTAAGCAGCGGTATGGTCGCCACAAGCGCGCTCAGTGCGAGGCTTCCTCCCACGGCATCGGTGACGGCAGTGAACTTATCCACTGGTAACTCCTTTGGTACAGGAATAGATGTGTGGTCAGACCATTACCTGGTAAGGTAGCCCGCTGCTGTTCTATAGACCGCAGGGGTATGTGGTCAGACCAATAAAGTGCTAGTTTGAAGAGTACATGATGCTGCTCACGTGGGGCAAATAGGGTAGGGCGGTTGCAGGGCGTAAATGCTGGTAAACCGCGCTATGAGAAGCATATGGAAAATATTTCACGATTCGGCACGCCGCTTAATGTGATTGCAAGGGGCTGGGGAAATGCCTTCGTTGGCCCAGAGAGTGCCTGCTTCAAGACGCTGGCAGTCAGGAAGAAACGGTAGGGGTTTAGGCCCCGCTGATGTGTTTGGGGGAGAAAATCTTAAACCCCACCCTCAGAGGTAGGGTTGGCATGACCTTAAGAAGGGTGCGGCAACCCTAAAAATAAGGTAAACCTTAAAAATAATTTGGTGAAAAAAATGTGCGGTATTTAAATTAAAGAAATGCCCGACCGATAGTGTTAAATGTACTGTAAGAAGAAAAGTTTAACACCTAAATTTTTCCGCCCCGCCTGCCTTTGTGACCCGGCATATCAAGGAACGCTAACACCTAGCAGCTATGCTGCCGCGCTGGTGCGAAACCGCCGCTGCAACAGCAGGCGTCTTCCCACTTAAAGAGGCGGCGAGAAAAATTTAATTAACCAGGAAAGGAGCGGACAATAAACATGCGCATCGCACTTTTCTCAACATGCATTGTAGACGGCATGTATCCGCGCGTAGCACGTGCGACCGTCGAAATCCTTGAACGTCTGGGGCACGAGGTGGTATACCCTCCCGGGCAGACCTGCTGCTCCCAGATGCACGTGAACTCCGGCTACTTCGACGACGCCTACCCCATTGTCAAGAACCATGTTGATGCATTCTCCGCCTGGGACTGGGACGTAGCTGTGGCACCGTCGGGCTCCTGCGTGGCTTCCCTGGGGCACCAGCAGCCTATGATCGCTCGCCGCAAAGGTGATGAGGCGCTTGCTGTCAAAGCCGAGCAGATTGCAGCCCGCACCTTTGAACTGTCCCAGTTGCTGATTGACGTTCTGGGCATTACCAACGCCGCTGAGCAGCTTGGCTCATACTTCCCCGAGCACGTGACCTACCACAGCTCATGCCACGGCATGCGCCTGCTGCACCTGGGAACCCGTCAGCAGATCTGGTGCGCACCGTTGAAGGTATTAAGTACACCGAAATTGAGGGCCTTGACCAGTGCTGCGGCTTTGGTGGAACTTTCTCCTTCAAAAACGCTGATGTTTCCGGTGCGATGGTCTCAGATAAAGCGGCCAACGTAGAGAAGACTGGCGCATCCGTATGCACCGGCGGCGACTGCTCCTGCCTGATGAATATTGGCGGTGCTCTCTCCCGTAAAGGCTCACCCGTAAAAACCATTCACTTTGCCGAAATCCTCGCCTCCACTAAAGCGAATCCGCTGAAGATTGACGGCAACGTAGAACTCGCCTTCGCATAGAAAGTAGGTTGATGATGACTTCCACTTCAATCCCCCTGGGTATGCCGAAGGTCGTGCACTACGGCGAAGGCAATATCTTTGAGAACGAACCGTTCCCCGAATACGCCAAACGTGAGCTGAAGAATGACCAGCTGCGCAATAACCTGCGTTTCGTAACCCACGCTATTCGCAATAAGCGCGCCCGCGTCACCAGCGAACTGCCCGACTGGCAGGACCTGCGCACCACCGGCGAAATGGTGAAGAACTATGTGCTGTACAACCTGCCGCAGATGCTGGAGCAGTTCGAACGTAACTTTACCGCGCGCGGCGGGCACGTGCACTGGGCGCGCGATGCTCACGAGGCAAACCAGATTGCTCTCGAGCTGATTCGCGAACAGGGCGTGGACGAGATTATTAAGATCAAGTCCATGGCAACTGCCGAGACCGGTCTGAACGAGTTCTTGGAAGAGAACGGCATTAACGCCATTGAGACCGACCTTGCGGAAGAAATCGTGCAGCTGGGCGAAGACCGCCCCTCGCATATCCTGGTTCCGGCAATTCACCGTAACCGCCGCGAAATCCGCGATATCTTCCTCAAGAAGATTGAAGGCATTAACCCGGATATTACCGATGAGCCCGCCGAGCTTGCGGAGGCATCGCGTAACCGTCTGCGCGAGAAGTTCCTCTCGACTAAGGTCGCCGTTTCGGGCGTGAACTTCGGTATCGCTGACACCGGCACCATGACCATCGTAGAATCCGAAGGCAACGGCCGTATGTGCCTGACCCTGCCCGATACCCTCATCTCGTTCATGGGTATTGAGAAGCTGCTGCCCACCTTCCAGGACTACGAGGCATTCCTGCAGCTCCTGCCGCGTTCCTCCACCGGTGAGCGCATGAACCCCTACACCTCCATGTGGACGGGCGTAACCCCCGGTGACGGCCCGCAGAACCTGCACGTAATCCTCATCGATAACGGCCGTACCGCCGTGCTGGCCGATGAACTGGGACGCCAAGCGCTGCGCTGCATCCGCTGCTCTGCTTGCATGAACGTGTGCCCCGTGTACGAGCGCGCCGGTGGTCACGCCTACGGTTCCACCTACCCCGGCCCGATTGGTGCAATTCTTTCGCCCCAGCTTTCCGGTATTGAGGCGGCGCACAATAACTCGCTGCCGTACGCATCTTCGCTGTGCGGTGCCTGCTACGAAGTGTGCCCCGTGAAGATCAACTTCCCCGAGGTGCTGGTGCATTTGCGCGGCAAAGACGTGGACGCCAAGCACGCTGCGGGCGAATTCGCGGGCCGGAAGAAGCACGCACCCACCCAGATGGATGCCATGATGTACGGCGCTAAGAAACTGTTCTCCTCGGGTAAGATGATGGCAGTCGCCGAGCGCGGCTTGCCCATGTCACGCCTGATTACCGGCAAGAAGCACAAGATCTCTAAACTGCCCGGTATTGTGGGCGGTTGGACTGAATACCGCGACATCCCCGAACCGCCCAAGGAATCGTTCCGCAACTGGTGGCGTAAAGAAAAGTCAGGCGCACCCGCCCGCGACAGCGCCCAGCGCGTGGATATTGCCGCCCTCATTGAAGCGAATAAGGGCAAGGCCGCTGAGGCTGCCGCTAACGCCAAGGCCGCGATGGACGCTCAGGCAGCGCATGACCCCAAGGAGAATGCATAAATGTCATCAGCTAAAGAAGACATCCTCGCCCGCATCCGTACTTCCCTCGCGGATGCGCCCGTGGCGCCGGAACCCCAGCGTAACTACCGCCGGGTGAGCCACCTGAACCAGGAGCAGACCATTGAGATGCTCGTGGACCGCCTCATTGATTACAAGGCGAACGTGTTCGAAGCGACCGAAGCGAATATTGCGGATGTGATCGCTGAGCGGCTGGGGGAGACTTCGCATTATGTAGTTCCCGTGGGCCTGAACCGGCAGTGGCTGCCGGAAGATACCCCCACCCGCACCTGTTTCACCGACTCCGGCAGCACCCTGGAGCCGGGTGCCCTGACGGTGCACCAGCTGGATGCTGTGGATGCGGTGGTCACCTCCTCAACCGTTTCCTGCGCTGAGACCGGAACGATCTTCTTGAACTCCAACCAGGATGAGGGGCGGCGCGCAATCTCGCTGGTACCGGACCACCACATCTGTGTGGTGCCCCGCTCTACCGTGGTTGAGCTGGTGCCTGAGGCGATCGATCGCATCACTTATGAGCGCCCGGTGACCATGATTTCCGGCCCTTCGGCAACCAGTGATATTGAGCTGATCCGCGTGGAGGGTGTGCACGGCCCGCGTACCCTGGACGTGATTATTCTCGACCAGTAAGCCCACAAGGGACACTCATAAAGTGCTTATCATCCCCCTGTGCCGTTCGGGTGCAGGGGGATGACTCGTACACATATTTATACTATGCGAATGGGTATCGGCAGACCGTGTTTGCGCTGTGCAGAGATACCTAAAGTGGGCGGGAGAGACCTCGAAATAACAGTATAAAAATAAGCTGTTATGAGTACAGAAGTGTCTCGAAAACCGCTACATTGACAGAAGAGTACCAACAAGAATATCCTGTTATGTTCCACAAAAACGTGGAACGTGCACCCCCGTACACCCGTAATCCGGTATGGGCGCGGGGGAAGCGCCAGCCACCTCCAGCAAGGACTGGGGTCCAGTAGAAAGACAGCACCAATGGCACAGTTGCAGCAGGTCATCCTCCGCCGTACCGGCATTTACCCTCTTAATAGCGTCCTCGCGTCCGACCCTGTTCCGCAACATGAGCTGCATCAGCGTGTGCGTGTGCTCGCCGAGCTGGGGATGGTCCTCTCCACCGAAAGCCAGAAAACCCTCATGCGCATGAGTGAGCATGAGCTGGCCGATCTTATCGCAGATTGGAAGCACCTGCACGGCGGTGACCGGGGTGGGTGTGCCTTCCGTAAAGACTTCGACATTATCGAGCCCACCCTCACTGATACACAGAGGTACACGGAGCAGATGCTTCACTACGTTACCCGGTTTATGGGCCGCAGAGAAATGGCGAAACACTTGTGCCTGTACACCGTTGCCTGCCCCTGCTGCGACGCGATCTGGTGGTTTGCCAATAACCAACCCTACGGTGATATTCCCGATGCGCAGGTCATTACCGATTTCCGCCCGTACGACTGGCAGCTGGCGTGCGAGCGTGGGGAACTGTCCAACAGTGAACGGGATCAGCGTGAGGTGGTGCTGCTGCGTGGTGAAGGGCGCATCGTGCCGCTAATGTGCTCGCTCTTCACCGAAATTGCAACCCAGAACCAGGTGTACAGCGAATTCGACCGGGCCGATCTGCTTACCCTCGCTACTCACCTGGTGTTTTACGATGCACTGCCCACCCTAGAGGGACCGTTCGCATTCCGTGAGAACCTGGCGTTTTTGGCGGCCGCAATATCCACCGATTACGCCCACCAGGCGCGCACCCTCAATGAGGTGCTGCGCATTGCGGTGGCTCTTAGCAACATTAACCTGCTGGGGACTGAAGGCGATCTGAGCCTGAGTGACCCCAGCCGGTTTAAGCTGCGCCGCCATCAGCGCACATTCATAGCCCGGCTCATTAATACCCTTTGCGAGCGCGACTATGAGGCCGCCTGCTACGACACCGCCACGCACGCGGAGCGTTTTAAACGACTGGCACGCACTATCCACCCTGGGGAATACCCCTCCCTCGTGTACCTGAATGTGTGGGCTGACGCCCTCTACAACGGTGAAATGCGCAGTTATGAGTCTGAGGTGGATGCCGCCTACCGCAGCTGTGATGTGGATAAGGTAACGCGGGTGCTGTCCCGCCGCCCCGGGGTGTTTGCGCGTCAGCTCAACCGGGCCTTGCGGTACTTCAGCGGCGATCAGCAGCAGGTTGCTGACGCGTTCTGCCAGGTGGCGCCGCGTGTGGCTGCGCCTCTTCTGGTGCAGATGCACAATATGTACACGAATATAGCTGCTGGTTCGGGGCAGCACCGCCTCGTGATTGATAAGGCAGGGGTGGGGTCGGTGGTCCCCGCTGGCTCGTACACCCAAAGGCAGCTTGAGTTGGGCCTGCACGCCGTGAAGAGCGGTTTGTTGGGGCGGCTGAGCGGGGTTCGTGTGCATGTTCCTCACGATGTGGCTTCCTTAGCTATGCCTCTGGGTAACCGTAACGCCAGCGAGTCTCTGCTGGGGCTGAGCCGCTACAACCGTGTGCGGCTTGACCCTCAGGCGATGCAGGCGAAAAGCCCCGCTAAGAACAGCGTGATTCGGTTGTTCACCTACTGGAACTCACCCGCCGATGTTGACCTTTCGGTGCTGCTGTACGACGCGAAAGGTGCGCTGCTAGACCGCGTGTGGTACGGCAGTCAGCGGGCTAAAAAGTACTGCTACCATTCGGGGGATGTGACGAACGGAACCGGCGGCGCGTGGGAGTTTATTGACCTGAAAATTGCGCAGGCCCGTGAGGACCGGGTGCGGTACGCGGTGCCCACCGTGCAGCTTTACGCAGGGCACAGCGGGGAGAACACCCTTGCGGATGTGAACGACCTGTTCGCCGGGTTCATGCTTTTACCGCGTGTTGGCGTGGGTAAGAATGTGCATGAGGTGAGTCAGGTGCGCGCCAAGTTCACGCTCACGTCGCGGGCGCGCGGTTCGCTGCCGCTGATTTTGGATCTGAAGGAGCGCACCATGACGATTACGGACGTGGGTATTCGTTCCGGGGTGAATGTTATAGAGTCTGGCCCCGTCGTGAAGGCCATGTTCGAGCTGTTCGCCCACTATGCACCGTTTACGGTGGCTGACTACCTGAACCTGACCGGTGCCACCGTGGTGGGGGAAGATGAGGAAGCTGATATTGTGCTTCAGCCGACGGTTGCCTCGCTCAGCCAGCTCTACCGGTATAAAGGGCTGTAACACAATAGCCCATGGGTCATACCGGGACTTCCTGGTATGGAGCGAAAGCTGCACATAGTGAGCGGGTTCCGGGGGTATTGAGTACACACAAGATCTGCTGATGACCGCGTGAAAGCGCCCCGTGTGCCGGTACTGTGACCGGCGCACGGGGCGCATTATTTTCACCCAGTTGGGTGCCTGCCATGGAACAAGCAGCAGGTAATATTAGGCGCGTGCGTCGAAGTGCTGCAGGCCGGAGTCTTCGCGGCTACCGCCTGGCCATCGCCAACGTCGCGGTAATCGCTGATCCATTCGACCTTCTGCACCCACTTGACCATCTTGTAGCCGTGCATGGAATCTGCACGCAGGCGCAGGGGTCCGCCGTACACATCCGGCAGGGGCTTATCGTTCATGCCCCACGCCAGGATGGTTTCGTCCTCCATTGCCATGGAAATGTCCAAGCACTCGTAGTAGGGCTCGGTCGGGCGGCCATCGTAGGTGTGGCCCACGTGCCCGTAGGAGGTGACCATCACGTACCGGGCGTTCTCGTCTTTCTCCACGAGGGCAAGTACGTCGCGTAGGCGCACACCTTCCCACTTGGCGATGCCCGTCCACCCCTGCATACAGGTGTGCATCGTAATGTTCACTTCTTTGCCGAGAGCCTTCAAGTCGTCGATGCTCAGCGACTTCGGCTCCTTCACCAGCCCGCCTAGCTCTAGGCGGTAGTCCACGAATTCGTTCTCGCGCAGGCGGTTCCATTCGGTGCTTTCACGCTCTGTTGGCGGGCGGGTGTTCACCCAGTGGAACGGCGAAATATCGGCATCCGTGAAGGTCTTCTTCTTTACCTGCCGGGAGGTGATGCGGTCAAGGAATACGTTACGGACCGGCTGGGTCAGACCCCAAATGAAGGTCTGGGTGAACCGCAGATCACGCAGCGACCAGTACGAGGCGCCTAGCCACAGGGCCACGGCTGCGACCACGCCAACGATCAGCATGGTGACTGCCTGGGCGAATTGGGCGGCGTCAATCTCGTTGTAGCTCTTATTCAGCATCATGTGTGCAATGTTGTATTGCGGGTGCACGATGAACACCAGTGCTACGTGCATGACTGTAAAGACGCAGTAGAACGCCATGCCCAAGAAGTGGATGGAGCGGGCGGTCTGGCGGTTGCGGAACAGCCTGACGTAGCCGGGGAAGCGGCCGCAGAACGCGGGGCTCATAATGGGCCCGGTGGCGATCATCAGCGGCGCCACAATGAACACCACGGTGAAGTACATGAGCTTCTGAAGGGCATCGTACGGCTGGAAGTGCTCAATGGAGGGCACTTGGAAGCCCGCGTAGATTGTGAGCGAGTGCCATGCCTCGGGGAAAATCTCCCAAGAGGTGGGTACGATACGCCGCCACTGCCCGGTTGCGAACAGCAGGGTCACATAGATCAGGCCGTTCACCACCCAAATAACCGTGGCTAGGGCGTGCCATGCGCGCCCCAAACCGATCTGAGCCTTACCGGGTAGCGAAATAAGAGGGGAGAGGCTTCGTTGATCGTCGCGAGCGGTGTATTCGCCAGGGACGGTCGAAACCTTGTCCTTCGTAAAACGGAGCCATTCGGAGCCCGGGGTGCAGTGATTATTCCAGTAAAAGCGCGGGTGGGAGGCGATAACTTCCCAGCCTGAGCGGATGAGGAACCCCATCATCAGAAAGTTAATGAAGTGCGTGATGCGCAGCCAGGCGGGAAAGTCCAGCTCAACACCACTCGAACTCACCATTAAAAGAGTGGTATGCATTTTTCTTCCTTCGATAAATGTACGTGTGTGCAGTGGTGTACAGGTGCGAGCGAGGGAACGGGACGGGGCTTGGTGCGCCCCGGAAATCTGTTTGTGTACCGCCTCCTTTCAGCCGGTGTTCTGCCTTGAACTTTATATGGCCTGGGGAGGGTTCCTGCGCGGGGTGCGCGATGTTTAGGCGCACCCCCGAACTGGTTATGGTGCAGGTCACAAAACCCGTATCGAATGATAGTACGATGCGGCTTTTATTCCCCATGTGCCCTTACACCCATATACTAACTGACAGGTTGTCAGTTACGGAAGATAAGCGTCGTAACACGCCGTAAAATTTGCTTTTAAGACGCGAATTTTTAGAATTTTTATAGGGTTATAGAGACATTAAGGCAGATTTATTAAGGATATCCTTATTGTGTGAGATAAGGTAATTTTATATTTACTTCATAAACTATTGCAAGTGTAAGTTTTTAATATTCCTGTGGTTTCTTGGGGGCTTGAAACTTTATTCAGAAAATATAAAGATATGCTTTATTCTATAGCAGTAAAAATGTATATATTATTATATTTCTTGCCCATAACCCACAGTCAGACAAGACACCCGCACGCCCTAAGCCACAGGATATACGCCACCCACAGCCCCGGCAGGAGTCTGCGTCAAGCCACACAAAACACCACAGGTTCGGCAGCAGTGACCGCCCCCGGCGTATCCAGGCGAGCTGAACCCTATAATGAACGAGACACCGCCCCACCCAGCCTCTAGGAACAATAAATGAGCAGCGAAAAAGACCTCCGAGCCTCTTTCAACACCTTCATACAGGACCTGCCCCAGCTTGCCGCAGAAAAAGGCCTTGAACAGGTATACGACCTCTACAAAGCCAACGGTTACGACAGCTTAACCATAGGGGACAGCCCCCAAAGCCAAGTGGACCTTCTGGCAGGGGCCATGACCCACTGGCACAATAACGGGTTCTTCCGGCTGGCCGAGCTCTACGACGGGGTGCAGCTGGAACACAACGACGACTACTTCCTGGCGCTCATGAACCTTAACACCCCACTGCGGCAGGCACTGCTACGCCACGACCAGCAACTACGCGACGAACTGCTGTGGCAGCTGCTCACCGTAGAAGGCACCCCCGAGAACTCGCTCACGAATATAGATAAGTTCATGCCAGGAACCACCTGGCAGGAAGATTTGCTCACCGCCACCCACGAAGGGCTGATCCCCAAAGAACGCCTTCTAGATGCCTGCCTTGACGCATTAGCGCGGGACTTCGCCGCCTACCGTGCCGGATGGTTCTCCCGCATGTACACTGCCCTGACCCCCACCGCCGCAGAATCCGCCCAGCGGCAGGGTGCGCTCGTGAACCTGCTCGGCTCATCTGTGGGAGCGACCGTCACCCTGGCGGTCAAACAGCTCTCAGCGGTGCACCGGGCAGGGCTTCTTGACGCTGACCGATTCATCCACGGATGCGCCCCGGCGCTTTTAACAACCAAAGCGAACGCATTAGCGGTACTGAAAATCCTGGAATCCGCATGCGCCACAGGCGGGGACGGGCCGGTCACCGAACTGGCCCTTACCGCGCTGGGACACACCCACCCGCAGGTGCAGGTGGCTGCCGCACAACTACTGGTACGGTGCGACGCAGCCGAAACACTGCACCAGCACGCGCAGAGCCTCAACCCGGTGGCCCGGCAGGAGCTAGAAGAGGCCGGGCTGCTGGCAAACACAGAAGAAGAAACCGCGCAGCATACAGCGGGCTCCGAAGAACCCTCTATCCGGTGCCTGCCTCACCCGCGCAGCCAGTAACCCCATTCAGCCAGCAAGACGCCTACGCGCGCACCCTGCACGCCATGCAAGAGGCCGTGCAGGGGCTGGAGAGCGAGCTGCTGTTCCACTGGCTCATGAGTGAAAACCGCGACACCTCAGTGCTGAAACCCCTCACCCGGCAGGCGGAAGAGAGGATACGCGAGCACCGTGCAGGGCATCAGATCGCATACCTCATCCTCAGCGCCCTAGATCCGGAAAACTCAGCTGTACAAGAATATGAGCAGCACCTAGCGCATGAAAAAACACCCGTGAACGAGCGCATCCGGGAAATCGGTGAGCGCCTCCACCAAAAACGCCCATACGCCCTGCTGTCCACCCCCACAGACACCCACGGGTGGGTAGACCCCAAAATATTTATGCAGCGGCTAACCCACAATATTTCTACCGGCGCAGACATCCTGGAACAGGATTTTACGCAGGCAATGCTGCGCCTGAACCAGGGCGATCAGGCGACGCACCAGACGCTCATAAACGCCCTGGAAGAAATCAAGCGCACCGCCGATGCTGCGGGCCGATACGCACCATACTTTGCCCGTGCCCGTACCAAACTCAAAGACGCGGGGAAGCCTCCTCACATTCTTGAGAACATCCAGGTGAGCTGGAGCTGCCTTGAAAGCGACACGAAACGCCCCAGCGGCAAACCCGAAGTCGTGTGGTGGAGCCCCACCGTACACCTGCCCAAAGTACGCGAAGAACACACACCGGAAGAAAAATATCTGCTCACCCTGCACTACGCGGTCATGAGCTGCGAACAGCTGGCCCTCACCTGCCCCTCCTCCACAGCACCCGTGGCAGTCGGCCTGCTAGAACAGTGGGTCTTCTTCAACGAAGAAGAAGGCCACCACTATAGGCACAATATGGCGCGCCTTCTGAGGAGCCACCCGGGCACATGGGACTCCTTGAGTGCGCAGGCGCTCGCGGTACTGGCCAACTCAAAACACCAGGTAGACCGTGCCGGAGCCGCAGAGCTGCTGGCGGACACCCTCGGCGGTCGGCTCTCCTACCAAGACGCCATTGCGGGGTTCGCGCAGGCCGCCCCAGCGCTAATGTTCACCCGGTGGGCGCATACCTTCGAGGACATGGCGGCGCTAACCCCGCGCATCACCCTGCGGTTCTTAGACGGGCTGCTGCCGCACTGTGAGCGCACCCAGCACGGGATGGGGAAGCTGCTGGGAGTATACGCACAGGAATACTTACGCGTTCACGGCGCGAAGCATAGCGCGCATAAATCCCCGCAGCTAAGCCCCGAGATGACCGCATGGTTAAACGGTTTTAAGGGCTCCTCGCAGGCGGCGAAACACGCACGCACAATCCTTAAAGCTGCTGACTCATAACCCCCGCCTTGAAGAATGAGGCGCAGCCACGTGCCATAGATTAGCCCGCCGGCGGTTGTTGTGCGGCACCGGGGGACCCGTCCTTTGGCGCGGTGCTTTTAGCCTCCTGCGCTGGCGGCACCACCGGCAGCATACCTGTTGTCAAGCGCACCTGCGCCGTTTTCCGGGCCTTTAACGCTGCGATCTGCTCCCTCTGCGACGGCTGCTGATCAGCCGATGCGCCCTGCCGCCGGAACGCCCTCTTAATGGCCGCCGCCCACAGCGGGAACAGCAGCACCGTAAACGCCCCACCGGCCACCAGCAGGGAAGCGGTCGCATCCTCAAGCAGCCCACTACCGGTAGCAATAGTTGTTACCGCCACAATAATGGGCAGGCCCGCCGCCGAATACAGGGCCAGCTCAATCTTCTCACTGGTAGAACGCAGCTCCGAACCGGTATCCGTGAAACGCTCAGCCACAAACACCGGCAGCCCGCGGGCCAGCAAAATACCCACCACAACCAGCAGCAGCACCAGCGGGAAACGCGCCACCACCGACGGGTCAATCGTCATGCCGCTCACCACAAAAAAGAGCGGAATCAGAAACGAAAACCCCACCGTCTCAAGGCGGCGCGTCATCAAATGTAACGCCCCCACCGGCGTGAGCGAACGCAAAATAATGCCCGCCGCAAAGGCCCCGAGCACCGCATCCAGCCCAAAAAGCGCCGCGAACATGATAAGGGTGGCCAGCAGAAACATGGCCAGACGCAGGATCGTCTGGCTGGTCGTATTCGCCTCAGCCGCCATAATCTGCCGCAGCCCCGGCACCTTCTCAAACAGGCGGTGCGGAACAACGGCAGTCACCACCGCAACCGCCATAAACCCCAGCAGAATCAGAATCGCCAGCCCCGGCGAATGCGAAGATAACAGCAGCGACATCGCAAAAATCGGGAAAAGCTCGCCAACGGCACCGTGTACCAGCACCGCATTACCCACCCGGGTACCCGCCGCACCATGCGACTTAAGCATAGGCAGCAGCGTACTAAAGCCGTGGAACTCAGCGCAATACCCACCGCAATATAGGTGTTAAAACCCTTAGTGAAACCGGTAATAAGCGCCGCCCCCAGCACCCCCAGCCCAAAACACACGCACCAGGTGGTGATAGCACTGCGGCCCTGCCGGCCGCGCAACGATTTCACATCAATCTCAAACCCGGCAATGAGGAACAGCATCCCCAACCCCAGCTCTTTCAGCAGCGGAATACCGCCGTCACTGCCGGAAGCCAGACCCAGCACATTAGGGCCGATCAGCATCCCAAAAATAAGCAGAAACACAACATCCGGGATGCGTTTGCCAATCAGCCGCGATATAACCGGGGACACCAGCGCCACAAGAGAAACCCAGAAAATAGAAACATACTGGGCGGTACCCTCAACACTGGTGCTTTCGGCGGCGGCACCAGAAGCCACCAGCACCTGCGAAGCACCCGTGACGCCGTGCGCAGCAGCACCGGCGGCGAGCACACCGACCGAGCCAAGCAACCCAGTAACGCCGAACAGCACAGACATGAAACCTCACAAGAAATAGGGCAGGGGGGGCAATCAGCCAGCCTTAAGTGTGGCACAGCCCCGGCGAGCATGCATATTTACGGGTGCCCCACAGCAGCCTTGCGCATCCGCTTAGACGCGGATATGCCTCAGGATGCTGAGCTAATATATCCTGACTAGTATCTTTAACCTTTAACCCGACGCGCCCCACACACAGCGCACCGGGCTGGGCTGAGGCTCAGCATCTACGTTCTGATTCGACTACGCAGGCACACAGGAGGCAATATGCCCGCAGAAACCACCGCCAAACGCGAGGCTGGTGTAGATTTAGCTCGCGCATTCGCCCTGCTGCTGCTGGTGATGCCCGTGAGCGTAGCACTGAACCTGGTGCCGGAGAACCGGCTGCACTGGCTGGGCAGCGTGCCGCCCGCCGCGAATACGCTACTCGCCGCGCTCCTTGGCATTAGCGCATACCTGTACGCCAGGAGGGTGACGTTTCCCCAATTTTTGCCAGCACCGTGGTGCGTGCCATCGCATTCTTCGTGCTCGGGTGGCTGCTCGCCCAAGGACGCGCCTACCAGCCAGTAGCAGCCCACGCCGAATTCCCGATCCTATACGACCTGCTCATCCCGTTCGCCGTGCTGACCCTGCTCACCACACTGTTCGTATACTCGCCGCTGTGGGTGCAGGCTGCGCTGACGGCGCTCGCGAGCCCCGTCATTCCCTTCACCTACGAGCAGCTGGTAAACCGGGGCTGGGCCGCCGACGACTGGTTGAGCCGCACCATCCCCGCCCTGTTTAACGAGTACACCGGCACCGTGCTGCACAGCGGATTGAAGATGCTCTGGCAGGTGGGGCTGGGCATACTGCTGTGGCGCGCCTACGAGAAGCTGGGCCCTAAAATTGGGGTGCCCGTCGGCCTGCTGGGGCTGGGCGCGGCAGTGCTGTTCTGGGTGAACCCGAAGGCGCAGTCGGGGGTGCTGGCGTGGCCTACAACATTGAGCATTGTGGGAGTGGCCGGGGTGCTGTACGTGTGCGCTGAGGCGGCGCGGGTGCTTGCAGGGCGCGTCGCGATACTTGAGCCGTTCGCACGGGTGGGGCGCATGAGTCTGAGCGCATCCGTTGTGATACTTCTGGCGGCAGTGCACGGGGGCATCTACCTGGTGCAGCTGGTTGCCGGTACTGAATACCGTGCCCCGCTGGAAGGTACATGGCTGACATACCTGTACTGGGTGGGGTTCCTGGCGCTGGCCTGGGGTGTGGGTGCGCTTTTCACCTGGCTGTGGCAGAAGCTGCTGAGCAACAGCACGCTCTCACGCGGACCGATTGAATGTGTATTTGCCCTCATGAGCGGGCGGGGATAGGGTCCGAACTCGGCGGCTACAGCCCCGACAACCTCAACCTCGTTCGCCCAGACTAACCACACGCGCCCTTGACCCATAAGAGACCGAACGCCTCGATTCATCTGGATGGACGCCCATACAGCGAGGCCACGGAAGTCCGGCACCATTGACGCCACATATTGTGAACGCTTCACCACACCGATAACCTAAAAGAAAGACAAATGATCGAAGCATCATCCCGAACACACCTCAAGGAACACGAGAAGTTGATGAACGCATTTACACGTGACAGTTAGTGACCCTAAATACTCTCCGAATGAGTTTGCTTTATATGATTTTTCGAGGAATTAGATCGCCTTTATGGAGTAACGGCCTAGGATGTGAATATGTGTGACGCAAATACTGTGTTAGCGATGGTTCCCCTACTCTCTTTCGTCCCGCTATCGTTGTTCTTTATTTTCTACAATCAGGGTCGAAGTCTGAAGAAGGCGGATCGTGAGCGTCTTTATTTTCGAATGGTATATAACTTATCGATTGAACGCATGCTTGAGGAGAGTCCGATCGATAGGAATAAAGTAGTTGCTTTCAAGTCAAGAAAAAATGGTAGGATTTGGGCTATTCGTTATGTTAGGAAATGGGAACCTGTGCCATTAGAGGTAGCAGCTCAGTTTGTCGACGCAATCTGGTGATTTGCGGGTTTCAGGGCTTCTAAGTAATACGAGCATGAGTTTTGCGGCAAGTTGTCGGGGTTGGAGTCAGGTGAGTTTGATGGGATTCCCTCGATTTGCCCTCCTGAGTTGCACGGTTTTAGTGCTCTTTTGGGATGTTGAGGGCGGCGATGATGTCTGGAGTGCGTGGTGTTTCTCGGACAGGGGAAGCCAGTACACGTCTCAGAGGTTCCTGAACCACCTCAGATTCTGTGGGATTCGTCCGCCGGTGGGGCGTACGGGGGTAGGCTGGGACAGTGCTTGGGCGGAGTCGTTCAAGAAGAATGAGAGGGTCCATCGGATGATGTGCCTCATGAAGGATAAGGCGGTCAGGGATATTGTCTCGTGGATAGAGCTGAGATACAGTTGTGTTCGTCTTCACTTAAGCCTAGGATATTGCACTCCCGGTGAGGTCGAACGCGAGCTCCTGGGATTGACGAAGACGGCCTGAAGTAAGAAAACAAGCATCGTCCGAAAAACACCCAGCAGTCCACGTGCAGGGAACAACAAAAACTTTCACCACCCCAAGATAATGTCTCGAGGTCGTATATGACGAACAGCTCCCCTGATAACCTTTCGCCCGCAGAGCTTCTGAACAACGCCATCGAAGGCATGCGCCTTCTGCCTCCTGTTGGTGCCGTCACCTTCCGGGGCAACACCACTCCCCGCTCGGTGGAACCGAGCATCTGCACCACCAGAGGAATCACCGCCACCAGCCGTGACCTCACCGTAGCCACCATTGGGTTGACCAGTCCGGGCATCGCAGCGTTCATCGTCCACACCGGACGAGATCTCACTCCTCTCTCCGCGACCCCTGAGGCCCAGGAGATAGCGCTCCTGCCCGGAACAGTCCTCCTCACCGGCCGCTTCGTCGATATTGCCGGGTGCACCGTCGAAGTCGTTGAGCAGCTTGTCCCCACTGACAACAACCAGTGGACCTCGACCACTACCGAACAAGACTTTGCTGCGTTCGTTGACACCATCGCCGCCGCCATTACCAACAGCCGTGGGCGCCCATGCCCCGTTGACCCCACGTACTGCGAACGCTTCACCGCCCCGATCCTCTGACGAGGACGGAGCCCGCAGTGCGACCAGATCGTCTTGAACGGCTCTGGGGCGTGGGGTGCGGGCGGCTGAGGAGCAGTCTGGTTCTGGTAGGTGGCGAGTAGGGGAGCGTTGCCGATAATGTTGTGCGCCCTGTGGGAAAAAATTCAGCAGTGCGACCCTCTCGAAATGGCGCTCGCCCTCATGAGCGGGCGGGGTTAGCCTGGCGGCGTGACGAATATGCTGGCACACACGGTGTCTCTCCGATAATCTGGTGCCTACCAGCCACCAACAGAGAGAAACCTACCCGTGAAGTACTTTGCATACATAGTAGTGGGAAGGACTGGATATGACGGATTCGATGTCCCCCAAACTCCGCAGTCTTTCGCCGATGATACCGAGCAGCGCCTTACTGAGCCCGACTTTTTGGAGGGTTATAAACGTTATGCCCTCGTGGTGTGGGCGCTGCCTGAGGGCGTGGATCATGTGGATGATGTTCCACGTGACTCTGTTGCGCTCTCCAACTATATGCAGTGTGGCGGTTCCACACAGGCGATGACGGTTGAGGTGCGTGTGACCCAGGAAGACGGGTCTTATGAGCATTATGTGGTTGCGCGCAAACCCGTGGCAGACCCGGATGCGTGGACCACTATCACGTATAACAATACGCCCTTACAGGTGCACCCCGAGGAGGTTTTCACCGGCGAGCAGGCGGCACCTGTTTTCCGCGCCTATATTGAGGACGGCGTGATTCCGCCGCGCGAGTTGCTGCGTACATTGGATATTTAGACTTTCGACTCGGCCCAGTGGGGGACCCGGGCAGAAGGCACATACAGCAAACCCCCTGAAGATTACTCTCAGGGGGTTTAGGGTTGGTCGGGATGACAGGATTTGAACCTGCGACCTCGTCGTCCCGAACGACGCGCGCTACCAAGCTGCGCCACATCCCGGGGTTACTTCTCGGTACAGCACCGTAAGCAACTCAATAAGGATAGCCCATACCCTCGTCAAGCGCAAACAAAACAGCAACCCCAGGACGTGAGACAGCGTGAGGCTACTTCATGCCGCGAAACCGGTACACAAACGCCGCCATCGCATCGCGGTGAATCGGCTCCACCGGGCGGAACGTCCCGTCACTCCAGCCGCGCGTAATACCCTTCGACGCCAGCCACGTAATCTCCCGATAGAACGGGTCGGAGGGGCGGACATCCCTAAACGGTGACTGCTGCGGGGCGTTAAACCGTGGCGAGTTGGCGTAACGGTAGAAGAATGCCGCCATCGCCTCACGGCTCACCGGCTCGTGCGGGCGGAACGTCCCATCGCCCCAGCCGCGCGTAATACCCTTCGACGCCAGCCACGTAATCTCCCGATAGAACGGGTGAGACGGGTCCACGTCCTTAAACGGAGACACCACCGGAGGCGTGAAATCGGGTGCCCCCGCCATACGGTAGAAGTAGGCGGCTATCGCCCCACGCTCAATATTCTCCCCCGGGCGGTAGGTGCCATCCGGCCAGCCCCTGGTGATGCGCTCACCAGCCAGCCACTCAATCTCGGTGTAGAACGGGTGGGCTGGGCCCACATCCCTAAACCGGTGAGAAGCCGGTGGGGCGGGAGCGGGGTTTGACGGCCCAGCCGAGCCGCTCCTCGCCTCAAGAACCTGCGCCCGCTGAACCCGGGCGGAGGCCGCCTGCGAGGTGTTCTGCGCCGCGGAAGCTGAGGGGTTATGCAGATGCAGCAGCAGCATCTTCGTGGAGGCGCCGCTGCGCAGGTGAGCCGTCACGGGCGCATCCGGTGAATCCACGAACAGGGACGGGCCGGTGCCCTGCCCGCCGTCAAACCACAGGTTAGGGGTGTACGGGTTAAAACTCACCCAGTCGGTCGCGGAGACCGTCTGCCCCAGCAGCGGCAGGCTCGTGAGCACCCGGTACTGAAGAGGTTCAGAACCTGCCGTGTCAGCCCCAGCGAAGAAGCAGCAACCGGTATGACCGCAACATTCGTATCGAACGTATTGGTGTCGATATCGCCCCACACACCATTGACCGGCAGCGCATCCACCTCACGGCTGGCACCCGCGCGGCGGGAGGAGAGCACCGCCACCGGGTAGTCCAGGCCTATCTGCCGCTTCACCTGAACCGAGTAATCCGCGTAGCCGTCGCTGTCCGTGTCAATCTCAACCTCAATGCCGTAGGCCGGGGTGAGCGCATCCCAGTTGCTTTTTGTGGCCACGCCGAAAGAAATGACACCCCGGCTCTGGAAACTGCCCGAGGCACCCAACGCCGGAAGGTTAGACGAGGCGCCCACGTACTGTACCGCCATTGCCCGCGCAGATGAGCTGCTGGGGGCCGGGCCAGACTCCTCATACCCCAGTTCGAAGGCGCCCAGCTGCGAAACGTACCCGTTACGCCGTACCGGTGTGCCCTCCGGCTTAATCCGGGCTGTCTGGGAGGTGCCAAACGTTAAGGAAGCCGAAGGGACCATGAGTTCCGACACCGGTTTTGGTGCGGCGTGCAGCGGCACCACCACGGTGGAGGAGCTATCGGTGAGCGTCACATTGCCGCTGACTGAGCTAAGGTACTGGCGGTACCGGCCGCCCTGGTCCCGGGCCGTGCCCGCATCAAGAGTCTTCGCCAGCTTCTCGGGGTCAACCGTCACCGACACCCCTAAACGTGGCCTTGGCGCCAGCGGCAACACTCACGCTTTCGGGGGTTTTTGACCCTGCACCCCGGCCGTGGTGGTGCGCGCATCAAAACCAACCCGGAACGTGCGCTGCTGCCCGCCTGCGTTCTCCACGGTCACCTCTTTCGTGACTGTTTTCGCCCCGGTTCCGGGGGTCACCTCAATCACCCCAAAAGATAGAGAGACCTGCTGGGGGTTCTGGGTGTTATATGCGGTGGTTCGCTCATTGACGGCCGCCTGCGCATCCACCCGGCCAGCACCCACACGGTCCACACCCAGCCGTTCGCCCGAGATGGTGCGCACCTCCTGCGAGGCGGTGTTCATGATGCGCGCCTTCACCTGCTGCTGAGACAGAAACGGCTCTTTGCTCAGGATCTGCGCCGCAATACCGGCCACATGCGGGGTTGCCATGGAAGTACCACTCAGACGGAACAGCTGGTTGCCGCTACCCGCACCTGCTGAATAAATATTCGTTCCGGGGGCGGCGACATCGGGTTTCACGAACCCGTCAGAACCGTGTACCCCGCGGGCGGATGAGGCAGCCAGCGTATCCGGGCCCTTCGCGGTAAGAGCCGTATTACGCCAGGCCGCCCCCAGCTCAACCTCCAGGGTTCCCGCCTTCACCGCCGGGTACAGTGTCTGGGCTGTTGCACGGCTTATCAGCACCCCCCGGTATGGTGGTGCTTCCCGCGATGGGGCGGTCATCATTCTCCGGGGCCACCATGAGCACGCCTTTACCGTTAGCGGCGGCAACATTCGCGAACCGGCGGGCGGAATCGCACGACGCATCGGAGCCGGAAGCCTCCCACTGAAGCATCACCCAGCGGCCGCCGAAATTCGTGCCCGTGAACGGTGCGCAGCCGGTCTTATTCGACTCGGGGGCCGCCGTGACGGTGCCGCTCACGCGCGCATTATTGGAGGCAAACGGATACAACGTGGAGTAGCTGCCCGCATAGGCCCCAGCAACAGCGGAGGGCCCCTTCACCTCAAACCTGTCAGAGCGGGTGAGGGAACTATCCGAATTCGCCACAGTTAACGCCGAGGGGTTGTTCGCGGGCGCACCCATAATCGAGTACACGTCCCCCTGACTCAGATTCGCCTGCGCGTTACCGGCGGCAACCACCGCCAGCACCCCCTTATCAATCAGGCGCTGCAGCATCGTGTTTTCGGGGTCATCCACCGTAGAGTAGTCGCTGCCAAGGGAAAGGTTCACAATGTTCGCACCATCCGAGAAGTCCCCGTCATTATTGGGGTCCAGGGCCCTATCAAGCGCCTGGCCAGTCATGGAGGAGCTGCCGCTGCACCCAAAGATACGCAGCGGCATCAGGCGCGCCTCGGGTGCGGAACCCGGCCCGATGTGCAGCCGCTGCACATCCGCAGATGAAAGCTTGGAATATTCGCCCCGGAACGTTTTGCCGTCCGCACCCACACCGTACCCTGCGGCGGTGCCCGCCACATGCGTGCCATGCCCAGACTCGCTGCAATCCATGGGGTTACTATCGGGTGCGGGGGCGTTATACCCGTTATAGGCATCGCCGACCAGGTCATAGCCGCCCACCACTTTCTGCGGGTCGTAGGAGCCTACGGGCATCGTGGGGGAGGACTTCGCCTTATCGTAGGCCGCCTTGGTGCCCGGGCCGCCAAAATCGGCGTGCGTATAGTCCAGGCCGGTGTCAACCACCGCGATCGTCACGCCCCGTCCGGTCGCCCCCGTGCTGCGCCACGCCTCAAGCGCACCTGTGCCCACCACGGAGATTGCGTTCATACGCTCCTTCGGCACGATACGGGAGATACGCACCACCTCCGGGTGCCCTGCGAGGCCCCTGATCGCCTGCGCATCACCGGTGAGCGCCACACCCCGCTGCAAGTTATGCGTAGTGTACAGCACCTGCGAATTAGAGGAAGCCGCTAATGACTGTGCGTTTGTCACCACCTGCGACTGCACGTGGTGCGCCGCAGCAACACTCTGCGCGGTGGGGGACGCCTGGCTCATCGGGCTCACCCGGCGCCCACCCCCATCAAGAGCTAAACCGTAGGCGCCCCGGCCAGCCAGCTCCACATAAGCGGTGACGGTTCCGGTGGCCTCTTTCATGGAGGCGGTGACCACCTCACCCTGCCTAGCCCCCTCCACAGTGCCCTGAGTGGCGGGGGCTGGCTGTGCCGGGGCCGCTAGGGTGGCTGGTGTGCCCAGCAGGGCGGTGCATACGCTGAGCGCGGCCACGCCCAACATGCGCGCACGGTGCGCGCCGTGTGGTTTGAACATCATGGTCCTTGTGAATAGGTATGAACTGGGTGAATGATTGGGGGCCAGCATGTTGTTGCGAAAATTCTACGGTGAATACCCCCGATAGAGAAGATTACTCCGCCCGCCTCCAAAATGCATCCGCGCGCCCGGCACCACCGATAATGCATAAATATGTGATGCGCGGTAGAGGAGTGAGGGGCAATGCGCCGCACACGCTCTTCGGTACGCCCCAGTTGGGAGACTATTGCTCGTTATTGAGTTCGTCCCATGAGGCGCGCATCGTCGCAAACCGCCCGCCAGCGGCCGTTAGCGCCTGCGGGGAGCCGTCCTCAACCACCTCGCCAGCATCAATCACCAGCACCCTGTCGGCGGCTAGCACCGTCGATAACCGGTGGGCAATAATAAACGCGGTACGCCCCGACAGCAACGTATTCAGCGCCCGCTGCACCGCCCGCTCACTCGGAATGTCCAAGGAGGCGGTGGCCTCATCAAGAATCACCACATTCGGGTCCGCCAAAAACACGCGCGCAAACGACACCAGCTGCCGTTGACCCGCCGACAGGTTCGTCCCGGCGCGGCCCAGCATCGTCTGGTACCCCTGCGGAAGGGCACTAATAAACTCGTGCGCGCCCACCGCCTGCGCCGCCGCAACAACCTGCTCATCGGTGGCGTTCGGGTTACCCAAACGAATGTTCCCAGCGATCGTGTCAGAAAACAGGAACACCTCCTGAGTGAGCATCACCACTTCCTGCCGTAGCTGAGCGTCTGAGAGCCTGCGAATATCAACACCATCAAGCAGTACCCGCCCATCACTCACATCATAGAACCGCGACAAAAGCTTAGCGATCGTAGACTTGCCCGCGCCCGTAGCACCCACCAGCGCCACCCGCTGCCCCGCCGGTACGCTCAACGATGTGCGCTGCAGCGCCGGAGTGCCCTCCACATAGGCGAACTGGGCGTTTTGAAACTCGACCGCCCCGCGTGCGGCACCCTCAAGAACCTGCCGCTGCACGGGGTGCTCAGCCTCACGCACCTGCGGACGCTCCGCCAAAAAACCGGAAATCTTCTCAAGCGCAGAGAACGCCGACTGGAACAGGTTATAGAACTCGGAGAGCGTCATAATCGGCTCAAACACCCGGTTCGCATAAATAATGAGCGCCAGCAGGGTGCCCACCTGCATAGTGCCGCCCAGCACCGCATACCCGCCAATCACTAGAGCCGCCGCCACAAACACGTTCCCGAAAAGCATGAGAGTGGGGGAGTAGATGCCGAACATCTTAATAGAGTCCATCACGCTCACCCGGTACCGTTCAGCCACAGCGGCGTACTCTGCACGCGCCGCCGCTTCCGCGCCGAACCCCTTGACCGCGCGAATACCGGTGAACGTCTCAACGAAGCGGGTGGTCAGCTGCGCAGACTCGTTCCGTAAAGACCGGAAAATACGCGAAATACCGCGCTGAAACCAGCGGGTCAGCAGGTAAATCGGTACGCCCGTAAGCAGCAGAAGAACCCCAATACGCCAGTCCAGCACAAAAATGGCCACCACCGAGAACAGCATATTCAGCAGGGTAGTCACCAGCTGACTTAAACCGCTGCCCAAGAACGTGGCGATCGTCTCAACATCGTTCGTCAGACGCGATATGACCCTGCCCGAAGTGTACGACTCGTGAAAAGAGACGCTCAGCGCCTGCGAATGTTTAAACACTCGGGTGCGTAAATGCAGCAGCACCCCTAAGGAGACGCGCACTGTATACGCCACATTCGCCCATGTGGCGCCCGCATTCACCAGCACACTCACCGCAAACACCGCTAAAAGTGTCAGCATCGGGCCGGTGTCACCGTGCGTGATTGGGGTAATCGCCGTGTCGAGCACCCGCGCTATGAGCACCGGCTGGGCTGCTGCCGCAACAGCCGCCACCAGCACCGAGACAACCGAAGCCGCCAGTGCCCCATGAACGGCCGGAGCATCTGCCGCAGCAGCGCGGAGGAGCGTTTCCGCGCCTGCTTCTGCTCCTTAGGGGTCAGCTCCGTACGCTCGTGCGGGGCTTTAGCCCCGGTTAGTTTCATTGGGCGCCTCCGCCCTCCCCGGTGGGGGAGCCCTCACGATTCTGCGCGCTCTCAGCGGCGGCGGATACCTCACCCTCGGCAATCTCAAAGAGCATGTCCGCAACATGCGCCAAAGACGCGGCGGCCTCCGGGTCGGCGCTCATTAACGCACGGTATGCAGGGAGTTTCATCAGCTCGGTGTGCGTCCCATCGGCAACGATTTTCCCGCCCTCAAGCAGCAGAACCCGGTCCGCTAAGGCCACCGTGGAGGGCCGGTGAGCCGTCAGCAGAGTGGTTGCCCCACCCAAGTTCCCCTCACCGCCGCGCAGGTTCGTGATGATGCGCTCCTCCGTACCCACATCCAGCGCCGAGAACGGGTCATCCAGCAAAAGCACCGCCGGGCGTGCCGCCAGCGCACGCGCCAACGAAAGGCGCTGCCGCTGACCACCCGAAAGGCTCAGCCCCTCCTCGCCGATGACGGTATCCACGCCCTCAGGCAAATCCGCCACGAAATCGCAGGCGGCAAGTTCAAGAGCGCCCGTTAGGGTCTGCTCCAGCTCCTCTTCGCTGTATTCACCGCGCACACCCATCAGCACGTTCTGGCGCACCGTACCCGAGAACAGCACCGCCTCCTCAAACACGAAAGCGGTCTGTGCGCGCAGCACCGGCAGGGGCATGTCGGCAATATCTTCACGCCCCAAGAGGATGCGCCCGCTGGTGGGGGAGTAGAAACGCGGAACCAGCGTCAGCGCCGTGGACTTGCCGCTGCCGGTGGCACCCACCAGCGCAACCACCTCGCCCGCGAACGCCTTAAAACTCAGCCCCTCAAGCACCCCGCCCGGTGCGGGCGCATCGGTGTCGTGTTCTTCGGCGCTGTGTTCTTGGGGGCTGGGCTCTTGTGCGGGGTCGTAGGTAAAGTGCACGTTATCGAACGTCACCGATAAAACACCGCCGGAAGGGATAGGAGCCTGCTCGGCTGCCTCGTCGGTGAGTACCACTTCTTCATGCCCGTTTTCGCTCATTACTTCAACATGCCTTTCCATAGCTACCCGGTAGTTCAAATACGAAGAAATCAGTGTGGTTGAACGCAGAACGTGCCCCAGCACCACGGTCAGCACCGCAAAATAGGCGGTGAGCGACCCTAACGAAACCGCCCCCGAGGCCACCTGCGGAACCCCCACCCACAGGGCGATGAGGGTGCTCACCCCAACAATAACCCGCTGATAAAACGCCACCAGCGCCACCAGCATAGACCGCCGGTAATCCAGAGAGTTCAGCTCCTCAACGGCTGCGGTGTACTTCTGAATTTCTTCCTGGGAACGCCCTAAAGCTTTAATGACGCGGATGCCGCGCACCGACTCCTCAATACGGGTTGATACATCCCCGGTGAGCTGCTGAAGCTCCTTAGTGTACGCATTGTATTTACGCACATAGCTCACCAGGGACACCAAAAGTACGGGTACGGTCACCACGAACACCGCCGCCAGCTGCCACGAGGCGCCGAACATGAATGAGCTGCCCACCAGGAACATGACCGCCACCGAGATCAGCTGCACCAGCGCGAAGGAGAGCCACCGGCGGATCGTCCCCAGGTCAGACATTGACCGGGTGAGCAGCTGCCCGGATGACCAGCGGTCAATCATTGACAGGGGCGCGCGCAGCAACTTGTCGAAGAAGTTCATGCGCATCCGCATTTCCATCGTGGAGGTCGGATCCACGATCAGCCACCTGCGCCAGTAAGCCAAGGATGCCTGCCCCACGCCGATGAGCAGCACCAACGACCCGCCAACCCAAATGCCTGTCTCGGTGGCGTTGCGGGTCAGCTCATCAACAATGAACTGAAGCATCTGCGGAACCGATATTTCAAGTACAGCAGCGCCGATCGCAACCACCAGACCCACCGCCCACCGGCCGCGTATGGGCTTCGTGTACGGTGCGAACTTTAGGGGTGCCCGCTCACCGGCCGCGTAGTCTACGGGCGCCGGGATGGGTTCGGGAGCAGTCTCAAGGAACGGGTTGCGCCGCCGGGAGGTGCTGGTGGCATGTGTGCGAGTCGTTGCCGGTTCCTCCTGATCGGTTGCGGGGTTGTCAACCCCTGCTGTTTATAGGCGGATGCGCCGCATCGGGCGCTATCGGTGATGTGAGCCTGAGGTTTCTATTATAGACAGCGGCCTCTTACCGTCTGCCGCGGGCTTACCCTGCTGTGGGGTGCCCGCCCGAGACCCCGGCCGACAGCTGGGTGTTTATTCGCTCTTGGCTGTGAGGGTGACCAGCACCGCCTCCGGGGGGCCAAAAAGCCGCACCGGCGCGAACCGTGAGGTACCCAACCCCGCCGTGACCTGGACCGGCACATCCTGCTGGTAGCTTACGCCCTTAGCGCGTGAAGGCGGTAAATCGCAGTTGCTCACCAGCGCCCGCCCACCCGGTAAACACACCTGCCCGCCGTGCGTGTGCCCGGCGAAATTGCTTGCGCGCCGTCAGCGACGAACCGTTCAAGGGTGCGCATATAGGGGGCGTGCGCAACCCCGATACGCACCCGCGGGGTGGAGCCGGTATCAAACGCTTCAGGGGCGAACCCGGGGTGCTGATCGTAACGCAGGTGCGGGTCGTCAACCCCCGAAAACTCTAGGCGCAGCCCGCCGATGCTAATACTGTCATACCGGTTAATAAGTCCCGTCCAGCCGCGTGACTCAAAAGCATCATGCATCTTCCCAATAGGAAGCGGCACGCGTGAGCCTTCCTCAATTTCTTGGGGGTGCGTGCCTGCCACAGGTACCGGGCCGGGTTCTTGAGCACAGGGGCGAAGTAGCAGTTCGACCCCGGCACGAATACGCCCGGGAAGTCCATGAGCGGGTCTAAAGCATCCAGCAGGGGCGGCAGCCCATTAATATGTGAGAGGTTATCCCCGGTATTGATCACCAGATCGGGGCGTAACCCCGCCAGCGAATGCATGAACTCTCTTTTACGTGCCTGCCCCGGAATCATGTGCATATCCGAAATGTGCAGGATACGCAGATCTGCCGTCCCCGCTGGGAGAACCGGCAGCCGCTCGTGGCGTACCACAAAATTATTCAGCTCAATAAAGTGGCCGTACGCTGCTGCGGCGACCCCCAGAACAGCACCGGCGGCAACGGTCTTTTTCAGTACCGAACCGGTGCGTGCTGCAGGAGCCGCCGCTCGGAGCATACGGCGGGACGGGGCGGAATCACGCATTCCATCCAGCCTTTCGCTCATTCAGTTGTATGATTCACTCACCCGTAACCTTAGTTGGCGGTGGAGAGCACCTTCGCGCTGGGTTGGGTGAAGTTGTCGGTGTTGTACTTCGGCGCGACCGCCTTCATGTACGTCTGCCATTGCGCACCCGCGTAGGTTGCGCCGTCCACGTACTCACGTACCTGGCCGTTAATTGCCAGCCCGTTCATGGAGCGGAAGCCCTTTGCCACGTTACCAACCCAGGAGGTGGTCACCAGGCCGCGGGTGTAACCGGCAATCCAGGTTTGTGACGAGTTATCGTTCGTACCGGTTTTCGCAGCGGACCCTTCGGGCAAACCAATCCCTCGGGTGGAGGCCGAGCCTCCCTGTTGGATCACGCCTTTAAGCACCCAGCTCACACCGTTAGCGATGTCCGGGTCAAGAACCTGTTCACACTTGGCCTGGTATTCCTTGAATACCTCGCCGTTGTTCTTGGTGACCTTGTTCATCGGGCGCGGCTCACAGTACTTCCCCTCGTTCGCAAAGACCGCGTAGGCTGAGGCCAATGTCAGCGGGGACACGCCGTTTTTGGTACCGCCAATGTCAGTACCCAAATCGGGGATGCTGTGAAGCGGCTCTCCTGTGCCGTCGTACATGTGCAGGGTTTTAGACATTTCGTGCACATCGCACAAATCCAGCCGTGAGAGCATACCGTACAGGTATGAGTTCAGCGACTGCCGGATACCGTATGCCGCCGTGTTGTACCCCAGACCGCCGTTCACGGCGTTCTTGAAGGTCCACCCTTCCGGCTGGTTGCGGTAGTAGTATTTACCGCCTGTCTCGTCGTAGCATTTGGCGTTCCACGCGAAACTGGTGGGGTACGACAACTGCGTACCATTCACCATGCCATTGACGCCCTTGCCGTCCTTAATCCACTGGGCAAGGATCACCGGTTTGAACGTTGAACCGGGCTGGAAGCCATTGGTGCCGCCGTACTTGGCATCAACGTTGTAGTTGAACTGCGAGACCGAATGGTCATTGGCGTCCTTGGGGCTGCCCCATTCTGTGTTCTGCGCCATCGCCACCACATTACCGTTGGAAGGCTCGATGCTGGTCAGTGCGGTGTTAATGTCATTAGTGTTGGTTGCCCCAGGCTGAGTGGATTCAACTGCCTGCTTCGCAACCTTCTGTGCCTCCGTGTTCAGGGAGGTGTAAATCTTCAAACCACCGCGCTGCAGCATGGCGTTGCGCTGAATATCGGTGGCACCGTAGGACTCATCCTGCAGGATATTATTCACCACGTAGTTGCAGAAGAAGGCGTACTCGCCAGCGTTGCTGCACCCCTTCTTCACCGGGTGAATGTCCAGGTTCACTTCGCTGGCCACTGCCTCGTCGTACTCTTGCTGAGAGATCTTCCCGTCACGCAGCATGGTGGAGAGCACCACGTTACGGCGTTCAACTGCGTTATCGGGATGCTCGTCCGGCCGGTAGGTGTTGGGGGACTGCACCAGCCCGGCCAGCAGCGCTGACTGGGCAACGTTCAGGTCCTTCGCAGGAATACCCCAGTAGTACTGGGCTGCGGCCTCAACACCAAAGTTTGAGCCGCCCATGTTCACGATGTTCAGGTAGCCTTCAAGGATCTCGTCCTTGGACTTGTTCTGCTCCATCGAAACGGCCAGCTTCATTTCTTTGATCTTGGCGAAGTAGTTCTTGTTCCCGCCCAGGGTGGCGTTCGCATCCTCACCGTTCTGCTCAGCAGCGTTAACGATCAGGTTGTTCACGTACTGCTGGGTGAGGGTGGAAGCACCCTGACGTTTGCCGGGGTTCATCGCGTTATTGAAGAACGCACGTCCAATACCGACGGCAGAGACCGCGCCGTGGCTATAGAAATCACGGTCCTCAACCGAAATGATGGCGTTCCGCATATGCGGGGAGATCTGGTCGAGCTTCACCTGTGTACGGTTCTCTTCGTAGAAGGTGGCCAGCTCGGTCTTACCATCTGCGGCGTAGATCGTTGAGGGACGTGCCAGGGGTCCCTCTGAAATCTCATCCGGTAAGTCTTGGAACCAGCTCATGGATGCGTTCACCACTGAGCCAGCGCCTACGACGGGCGGCACAACAATGACCGCCACCAGAAAACCTGCAATGACGCTGTAAGCAATAAACTGCAAAGGTCGCGGCCGCGACGTTTCTTAGGAGAAGCCATTCCCCCAGTTTAGCGGATATAACTGGGAACTGTAGCCGCCCACGTCAGCCCGCTTTTCATGCCCGGCATGCCGCCGAACAACCTCCTTAGGGTGTCTTAATATTTGGTGTTAAACATGAAGGTGCCCGCTGTGTTCTGTCACGTACCCGTGAAATGACCGGTGATATTGTACAGTGCGCCCCCGAAGGACTACCCTAGGTGTATGAAGAAATGGGAATACGCAACTGTGCCTCTGATGATCCATGCTACTAAGCAGATCCTCGACAGCTGGGGCGAAGATGGCTGGGAGCTTGTGACGGTACTCCCCGGTGCCTCCGCACCTTCCGGCCCGAACCCTGCAGGTAATATGGTCGCCCCCACGCAGGGCAACCCCATCGCCTACTTTAAGCGCGAAAAGGCGCAGTAGTATACGCACCGCCCGGTGACCGCCCCGTCTAAGGGGTGTGGCACCGGGTTTAGCGTCTCTTACTTGTGCGGCCGCGGACAACCCCGCGAAAATATACCATTTCAAGGGCATCCTTAAACCAATCGCCGATCCCTTACCCACGGAGAGAGCATCATGACCGAACCCCGTATAGAACAACGTATCCGAGACCTTGGCTACGAGCTGCCTGAGGTTGCTGCGCCTGTGGCCGCTTATGTTCCGGCTGTTGTCTCCGGCAGTTACGTGTACACTTCCGGGCAGCTGCCTTTTACGAAGGGGGAACTGCCGGCTATTGGTAAGGTATCTGCCAGCGGGCAAGCAGGCTTTGTAGCACCTGAGGACGCTAAAAAATACGCCGCCATTTGTGTGCTTAACGCCTTGGCCGCCGTAAAATCTGTGATCGGCGATCTTGACCGGGTGCGCCGCATTGTGAAGGTTGTCGGTTTTGTCTCTTCTGAACCGAACTTCACCGGTCAGCCCGGCGTTATTAACGGTGCATCCGAGCTGCTGGGCGAGATTTTCGGTGAGGCTGGGCAGCACGCCCGTTCGGCGGTCGGCGTGCCCGTGCTCCCGCTCGATTCCCCCGTAGAAGTTGAGATTATCGTCGAATATGCGTAGCGAACTGTACACCGGCGCTATCCCCGTGGCGGGTTCCCCTCGCGTTTATTCCGGCAGGAAGAGCGCCCCCGCCCCGCGTACCGAACAGGTGCAGCGGCTGTACACTATCCCAGACTTTATGCGCACCGCCGCAGAGACGTGGGCGAACGAGCATTCCGGGGAGGCCGCCGGTACCGCCGAAACCACCGGGTGCGCCCTCAAGCACGCGGCCTCCGTTATTTTTGTGCGTGATGGCGACGACGGGCTGGAAACTATCCTTACCTACCGGCCCGGCTGCTCTCCTTTAGGGATTGTTGCTTTTCCCGGCGGTATGGTCACCGCAGAAGATGCACAGAATATCCCCTGGTGTGGCGCTGATGCGGAGCATTGGCAGCGCACCTTCGCGTTCGGCGACGCAACAATAGCCCACAAGGTGGTGGTCGCTGCGGTGCGTGAAACCTTTGAAGAAACCGGGCTGTTATTGGCTGGTGAGGACGAGGGGAGCGTAGCCGAATACACCGCTGGCAGCGACCAGATGAACCACCGGGAAGCGATCTCGGACCGCGACGAAACCCTCAGCAAATACCTGGCGATGAGCGGACTAAAAATCCGGGCTGATCTGCTGCGCCCTGTGGTGCGCTGGCAGTCGCCGGACTTCTGCCACAAACGGTACGACGTCGCGTATTTCACCACCGCCGTGCCTGTCGGCCAGCAGGCAAGCCTGCTGAAGGATAAAGGTATTTGGGGTGACTGGGTGAACGTGCGGGAGCTGCTTGCAGGCCGGGCCACCAGCGACCTCGGTGACCGTATTAACCAGCCCGATACAGCCGGTAAAACCCTTGATGAGCTGGTCACCCCCGGGGTCATGTGTACCCTTGAATCCCTGGCGAAGGTCGGTACGAGCGTGGCCTGGTTGGCTAAGAAACGAACGGTTGAGGTGAAAAAACCCATCCTTGTTAAGAACGACGGCCAGTGTATGCTCTCATTCACTGAGGTGGTGAAGGCCGCCCCGCGCACCGGAAAGTTTGGCGCGGTGGCTGCACCAGCAACCTCAGTCATTCCTACAGTCACCCCTTCATAAAAACGTGGAAGGCCGGATTTTTCCGTATTGTGCGGAGAATCCGGCCTTTGTTGTAGCAGATAGTCACAGTGAAAGGAGGAACCTCATGATTCGCAAAATTCAGTACAACGCTTATGGCGATCCCAGCGTTCTAGAAATGGTTGAGACAGATGAGCCTACACCGGGCGAAGGTGAAGTCCGTGTGAACGTCAAAGCGGTCAGCCTGAACCCCGTGGATCTGAAAACTTTTGAGGGGTATAAGCCGCTGCGGGTCGCAGAAACGAGCAACCGTTTGCGTCACCCGTCCTGGTGGTTTGGCCGCGGTCCCGCACGTTTTCCGAAGGGTGTGGGGCGTGACTTTTCTGGTGTGATAGATGCCCTAGGCCCCGGTGTGAACAATGTTGCTGTGGGCGATGCGGTACTGGGAACCTTGCGCAGCGCTCCCGGCTCCGGCGTGACGGAAGGCTCCCTGGCTGAGAAGTTGGTGACTTCTGCCCAGAATATTGTTGCGAAACCTGAGAACCTGAACTTTGAGGTTGCCGCAGCCTTGGGCGTCGCCGGGGAGACCGCGTGCGGGGCGTTCCGTGCAATCGATCTGAAACCCGAGGATGTGCTGGTTATCAGTGCCGCATCCGGCGGTGTGGGAGCCGTGGCGGTTCAGCTTGCGGTGCATCGGGGAGCAACAGTTATCGGTATCGCATCGGAGAAAAACGCGGAGTTCGTACGCTCTCTGGGGGCTATTCCGGTTGCATACGGTGACGGTTTGAAGGAACGTATTCTCAAGGCTGCCCCAGCCCCGGTTACGAAAATACTTGACTGCTACAACGGGGACTACATTCCGTTAGGGGCAGAGCTCGGCCTGAAAAAGGACGCGATGGGCACACTGATTCCTACGCCGAAGGCAATGATAAAAGGCGCGCAGTTTACGGGGGCGCGGCATGCGCAGCCCGGTGACCTGAAAGAAGTCGCCGATCTGGTGGCATCGGGAGATATTGACGTGACCTTAGCGCATGTGTACCCGTTCAAACTTACTTCCATCCGTGACGGTTATAAGGAACTGGGCACGGGGCATGTGCGCGGTAAACTTGTGGTCACTATTCCCTAACACAAGGCGAAAACTATGAAAATTTTAGTATCTGGTGCTACCGGAAACGTGGGCCGTTTGGTCGTGGAACAGGCGCTTGCGCGTGGCCATGAGGTAGTTGCACTTGCCCGGAACCCGCAGAATCTTCAGCGTGAACACCCGAACCTCACCACGGGCGCTGTAGATATTCTTGATGCTCAGACCCTCAAACCCTGGCTTCAAGGCGTAGATGCGGTCATTAGTACCGTGGGGATTGGCACCTCGAAAACCCCGACAACCCTTTACTCTGCCGGAACAAAGAATCTTCTGGACGCCATGCAGGAGCATGGGGTATCACGTTTAATTGTGATCTCTTCGGAGGTCGCCGAACATTGGGCTCATCAAGGGCTCTTCAAGCTCTGGGTGGTGTTGCCGCTGCTGCAGCACTTTTTGGGCGCGACCTACGATGATATGCGGCGTATGGACGTGGTTTTGTGGGAAAGCACCGCGCAGTGGACGGCGGTGCGTGCCCCTCGCATTCAGCCGATGAAACCCAAAGGCTCTTATCGGTTCGATGCCCACAAGCCGCTTCGACGCGGCTGGATGATTACCCCGGCGGATATGGCTACTGCGTTGCTCGATATTGCCGAACGTGAGGATCTGAACCGGCAGCACGTCTACGTTGCTAACTAGGGAGATACCTCACGGAGAAAAGGACACCTGTTATCGCCTGCGTAAACGTGAGGGGAGCGGGTATACGAAAACCGCATCCGAAACCGTCGAATAACACGACGTATCGGATGCGGTTTTTTGTGAAGACTTCAGATGTCCTCAGAGAATTTAGCGTGAACGCTGACGCAGACGCGGCAGGTCGAGAATGACGACCGCGCGTGCCTCCAAGCGAATCCAGCCGCGGGAGACGAACTCGGCCAGAGCCTTGTTCACGGTCTCACGGGACGCACCCACCAGCTGCGCAAGCTCTTCCTGAGTGAGCTCGTGGGCCACGAGGATGCCGTCGGTTGCGGGGCGACCGAAACGATCCGCCAGGTCCAGCAGGGCCTTAGCGAGACGCCCGGGAACATCCGAGAACACCAGGTCTGCCAAGGCCTCATTTGAGTGGCGCAGACGGCGTGCCAGGGTCTTGATGACCTGGTCCGAGATGCTGGGGTCCTGCTGCTGGGCGCGTTTGAACGACTCGTGCTTAATAGCAGCCAGGCGGGTCTCAGAGACAGCCACGGCATTGGTAGAACGCGGGGAGGGGTCAAAAAGTGCCATTTCGCCGAAGACATCGCCGGGGCCCATGATAGCGATCATGTTTTCACGCCCATCGGCGGCGGTGCGGCCAAGCTTAACCTTGCCGGAGAGTACGGCGTAGAGCTGGTCGCCGGGGTCTCCTTCGTAGAAGAGCACGGCGTTACGGGAAAGGTCGATTTCGGTAATATCGTCGGTGAGCAGCTTGAATGCGGCGTCATCGAGGGTCGCGAACAGCGGCGAGCGGCGCAGGATATCTAGATCCATTGTTTTGTTCTCCTTGAATATGGGTGGGGTGCGAGCACCCCCTTGTGTGAGCATTCCGGCTGGTGCACCTGCTCGAACCTATGAGCTGAGGGGCCCAAGAACCGGATGTGATATATTCAACTTACTGTTATTGAGATTACCTCAAAAATCTTATTTATGCATCTGAAAACGGTTGGCCGAAAGCAAAACTTCCCTGGGAATTTTTTAAAAAACTAAAGATTTTCACAGCTTAACCCTTTAGCATCAGTACATGAGTGCGGCGTTTTCCACGCCATCATTCATTATTTCTTTATATTTCAAGAGAGGAACGCTTGTGTTTGCTAACCTGAGCCCCCTCGACATTATTATTCCCATCATCCTCGTGCTGTATTTCCTTATGGGCTTACGAAGCGGGTTCTTTACCACGCTCGGAACGTTCTTAGGGTTGGCACTGGGTGTGTGCGCCGCCGCATGGCTGGTGCCGCTGGCGGTTGCCGCCGTCAGCCCGCAGTGGATGCTTCCCACCGCTATCGGGCTTCTTTTGCTATGCCTGGTGATTGGGCAGTGGCTGGGTGTCATTGCTGGCAGGAGCATCCGTAAAGTAACAGATGTCACACCTATAAAGGGTGTGGAGAGGTTCTTCGGCGGCGTGCTGAACGTAGCCGCCTGCGCCCTCGTACTCGTCGTCATCACCCTATCCATGCGCACGGTACCCATCCCGTCAGTGAACACGGCGCTGGGCGAATCGAAAACCCTCACCTGGATGGTTGAAGCAACCCCATCCGCCGTGAAAGACCGCATCGACAGCGTCCGCAACGATGTACTCACCGCAGGCAGCATCCCCGAAGTCAAACAGCTGCTCTACCCCGAGACGAACGCACCTACCCAGCAGGTTCAATCCGATGCACTTGAGAACGCCTCATCCTCGGTAGTGCAGATCCTGGGTGCCGCTGAGCAGTGCGGATACACCTCCACCGGCTCCGGGTTCGTCGCTGGGCAGGACCTCGTAGTCACCAACTCGCACGTGCTTTCCGGAGTTACCTCACCCACCGTGCAGGACTCACGAGGACGCACCTACCCCGGCACCGTGGTCTACAACAACCCGGCGCAAGATCTAGCGTTCATTCGTGTACCGCGTTTGCCTATCCAACCGCTGCAGGTGGCCAACACTAACTCCGAATCCGGCGAAACCGTGACCTTCATGGGCTACCCGAAGGGCGGCCCGTTCGCCGCGAAACCCGCCACCGTACAGGGCGTGGGCAACATTCAGACCATCGACTCTGAAACCGGTAAAGCCAACCCCACCCGCCAGGTGTACCAGATCGCCGCAGACGTGCAGCACGGTAACTCCGGCGGCCCGATGCTCACCCAAGACGGCACCGTAGTGGGCGTGGTCTTCGCAAAAGCAACCGAAGGCCAAACCGGCTATGCGATAACCGCATCCACCCTGAAACAGGCGTTGGCTGCCAACAGCAATAACACCACGCCCGTCTCAACCGGCCAATGTAAAGCACGCTAGGGTGAGCAACACACCCTCATAACCCGCGTACAGCGGACTAAAACGGGGCGCCCGGTACCGAAAAAGGTACCGGGCGCCCCGTTCGCTGATGCAAAGCCCCGTGTTAAATATCGTCTTTAAGGTACTCGGCAATAAAATCAATAGCCATCACATACCCATAAGCACCCGCACCACTAATCACGGTGGTTGCCTGCGGGGACACATACGAGTGATGCCTGAACTCCTCACGCCGGTAAATATTCGACAGGTGCACCTCGACAACGGGCAGTTCGGCAGCCTCCAGCGCATCGTGAAGCGCCACCGACGTGTGCGTGTACGCTGCCGGGTTAATCACAATTGCAGCCCCACGGGTGCGGGCCCGCTGAATCTCATCCACCAGCTTCCCCTCATAGTTTGTTTGCATAAACTCAACATCAAACCCGTGCAGGGCGGCACGCTCACGCACCGACAACTCAATATCAACCAGGGTGGTGTGCCCGTAGATTTCGGGGCGGCGGTGCCCCAGCAGGTTCAGGTTAGGGCCATTCAGCACAAAAATAGTTGCAGACATGCTTTTAGTGTGGCACATTGAAGCGTCCCCGCGCAGGATGCACGCCCACCAAACCACCCCGCCACCACTATTTAGGTTCGTGAACCAGCCGCTTGAGACTGGCGGCAGCAACACTGTTTCTGCAGTGACCGTGTAACTAGTATTGAGAAACCATCAGTATATTCTCATTAGCAGCGGCAAACGCGGGAAAACCGGAAAATTCCGGTTTTTCCGCGTTTGCTTGCACGTGTTTGGGGTGGAAAAAAACTCCTCAGGCATGAAGTGCTGAGAAACGGAAGCACCAAGCGGTTTAGCATAAAAACTAGTCTGACCCCAGACACTGAGCCAAGAAGTCTGCCGCCATCACCCATGTGCGGGTGTCTGCTCCTCCGCCCACTGAGCGACCGTGGGCCCAAGTAACTCTGCATTCTTAGGGGGCACGCAGAACACCCTCAGCGAGCGCATCTAAGACAGGATCTACAACGCTTACTTTCTCGACGATCACCCTATGGCGTGCAGGTAGGTTTGGGTCAGTTCTGGAAGCCAAATCTGCTCGGGTCCCAGCGATCTGCCGGTTACGCGGGCTTTCGGCTCGCAGCTTTGAACAAGTACCTTAGCCACAGTCTCCACAGCGATGGGTTGAATCAGCCAGTTTTGAACCTTCACGTTGGTCTCGGTCTGTGTGACGGCTGCAGGGTTAAGAGCAAACTCCATCCACTGCGCAGAACGGACGATGGAGTGCGGAAGGGGAACTGTCCTCTAAAACCTTCTCCTGCGCTCGCTTGGCGAGATAGTAGTCAAAATCGTCAAATGCGGGGTGGTCAATATTGCAGATGGATAGGTGAACCAGATGCTGTACCCCAGCATGTTGGCAGGCTTTCTCCAGGGTTTTGGTAACGTCTGAAAAAGTATCAACCAGGCTGGCCGCGGGGTCTGCTGGAAAAGCGTTGGACGTGTCGATGACCACCTGGGCGCCGTTCAGAGCCTCAGCTAGTCCTTCTCCGGTATGCAGATCGATGCCTGTGGCACGAGAGAGAGCAATGACCTCGTGACCTGCTTGCTGGGCGGCGTGAGCGGTGGCGCGACCAGCTGTTCCGGTGGCACCTACAAGAGCGATCTTCATGTGTCCTCCTGAGGAAATCTTTCAGAGGTGGGTACAACTCCCACTATGAACTTGTTAATGTAGAGCGATTAATCGTAGTTACCCTCCCAGAGTCGAGCATGACTCATCTGGGGCGCATTAGTATTATCAAAATAACGCAGATACCTGTTCCGGCTCTAGATGCTGCCCCAGGAATTCTAAGAATTGTTCAGAACAAAAATCGTTGCAGGCATATCCTGTGTATAGCATATTTACCCGCTCAAAAATGGTAGAAACCGTGCGGTAACAGCGAACTTCGGAACCCCTAGCTGGGAAAAGCAGACAAAAAACGGTAGGCTCGCGCTATGAGCGCATCCGCACCGAAAAGCACCACCGACACAGACCCAGATCTACAGCTCACCGAGGAAGAACGTGAGCTGCTAAGCATTCGCACCGTGCCCGAGTTTGAGGCAGCACAGGCGGCACGCCGCCGCGCGAAAGCACTCGCCAAAGCCCCCGAAAGCCACCTTGCCACCGTGCGCCGCGCCCGCAAAATCAACCGTATCCTGGGTGAAACCTACCCCTACGCCGTGGCTGAACTCGACTTCACGAACGCCTTTGAACTGCTGATCGCCACGGTGCTCTCGGCGCAAACCACCGACGTGCGCGTCAATCAGGTAACCCCGGCGCTCTTCGCCCGCTACCCGGATGCGCCCGCCCTCGCCGCCGCCACCGAAGAAGAAGTCGAACCCTATATTCAATCCCTCGGGTTCTACCGCGCCAAAGCAAAATCTATCGTCAAACTCGCCCGCCAGCTCACCGACGACTACGACGGAGAAGTGCCCGGAACACTCGATAAACTGGTGAAACTGGCAGGAGTCGGGCGCAAAACCGCAAACGTGGTACTCGGCAACGCTTTCGGGGTACCCGGGCTAACCGTCGATACCCACTTTCGGCAGGCTCGCGCGCCGCATGGGGATTCACCCCGAAGACGACCCCGTCAAAAGTCGAACACGACGTTGCCGAACTGATCGAACCGCGCGAATGGACCGACTTCTCACACCGCATGGTCTACCACGGGCGGCGCATCTGCCACGCCCGCAAACCCGCCTGCGGGGTCTGCCCCATCGCCGACCTGTGCCCGTCCTGGGGTGCAGGCGAGACGGACGAAAATCAAAGCGCGTAAACTCATGAAATATGAAATGGCACCCGGTCGTGAACGCCTGCACCTGCGCTTCCTCACCGGTGCCACACGCCGCCAACTGCACGCCGAAGGATACCCGCTGAGTGCCTAACACCCTGAACACCGCCGCCGAACAAGCCCGCGATGCACTCGCGAACCTTGCCGCAGGAAAACTCGATGTCAAGATAGACTCCCTCATGCGGTACGCGCCCAACAGTACCCTCTCCAAAGAGGCAGCAGTGCTCGTTCTCTTCGGAGTACTCGATGATGAACCGAGCACATCCGCAGACTTTGACGGATGCCCAGAGTGCGTGGGCGAGAACCTGGACGTTCTGCTTTTGGTGCGGGCGGATACTCTGCGCTCACACGCCGGTCAGCCTGCATTCCCGGGCGGCAAAATCGACCCCGAAGATTACGAACTGGCGCGCCAGCAGGGAGTTCCGGTAGGGCGCATCGCCGCCCTGCGTGAGGCCGTGGAAGAGACCGGGCTTGACCCTGCGGGCGTTGAAATTCTGGGGAGCTGCCGACCCCTGCCGCTTGCCGTGAGCGATTTCAGGGTGACCCCGGTGCTGGGGTGGTGGGCTTCACCCACGCGGGTTGGCGTGGTCGATACGAACGAGTCTGCCCTGATTGCGCGGGTGCCCGTGCGGGATCTGCTCAACCCCGCCAACCGGCATACGGCATATGTGAAGCGCGGGCGCATCACCCATAAAACCCCGGCGTTTGAGGTCGTGCACTCGCAGCGGCGATGCGCGGGTCGAGTTCACCGTGTGGGGGTTCACCGCGATCGTGCTTGATAAGATTTTTGATGCGCTCAGCTGGACAGTACCGTGGGATGCTTCGGTGCTTAAACCTGCGCCCGCCTTAAAATAAGCGGGCCGGGTACGCAGAAGGGCCTGCTCCCCAGAACCGCACAATGCGGGGAGCAGACCCTAGCTTAGGAGTATTCGCAGCCGGTATTAGTGGCTGGGAACCACCGGAGCGGGAACACCCGGGTCATCCGGGTAGTCCTTATGCGAACCGCTTGGGTCGCACCAGATCACCTTAATACGGCCGTGGCCGTTGGTGTCATTGGTACCAAAAGTACGGTTATTGTGTGCCCAGAACTTCCTACCGTTGGAATCCCACATCTCGATCCCCGGTGCCAGGTAGCTGCCGCCGGCACCGCCAGCACCAGCGGATGCGAAAGCACCCGAGTACCGGAACTTGTTCGAGCTGCCCTCAATATCCTGTTCCTGATCCGGGGCAGTAACACGCACACCCTGACCAATGACGCTGCCGGAGCCGCCGCCGCCGTAGCCGCCGCCACCGCCGCCGGAGACCGCGTACACGTAGTAGCTGGCGTTATCGTACCCGTCGGCGTAGTGGCCGCCGTAGGTCTCAACTGCACCCCAGGCACTCACACCGTCAGCACCGTTAACGGGCTCAGTGGGGTTGGAGGTGCTGTTGCCCTCTGCGCCTTCAAAAGCTGAGGAGAAGATATTGCCATCGTCTGAGTAGTTAATGTATGCACCCGTCGAGTTATCGAATTTGGCGTAGCTCAGGTATTTCTGGGTGACCCGGTCCTGATCTGCTGCGGGTGCTTCACCGCCAGCGCCACCGGTTCCGTCGCTGCCGCCTTCTGCGGTGCCGCTGCCCTTACCGCCGTAGACGGTCTGCTCGTAGTCGGGGTAGTTCTCCAGGGAGGTGCTCGCGCCGCCGCCGTCCATGCTGTCCACATGCTGCACTACTGTGACGGTCTGGCCCTCAACGCTCTGGGGGCTCTGCTGCACCTGCATACCGCCGCTGCCCTGCTCACCGATGGTGAGGGTAGCAGTCTTGTAGCTGCCTTCCTTGGTGCGGGGGTAGTCGTTGGTGTTGTGCTGCACGGTAACACCCGCGCCGCCGCCGCCGCCAGCAATAGCGATAACTTCCTTAATGGTGAACCCATCGCTTTCCATACGAACAATAGCGGATGCGCCACCACCGGAGCCACCGTACTGGATCTTTGCGGGCTTCAACTTATCAAGGGATGAACTGCGCCTGGTTATTGCGAATACCTACCTGAGAGTCGGTGGGAAGAGCAGCTGAGGAACCGCCGTCACCGAAATCCTTTACCGCCTTCAGCGGGGGTGCCGTCGAAGTTTGCGGTACCAGCTGCGCCGGTCACGAAGGTAAGGGTTTCGCCGGGGGTCACATCAAGGTAGCCGGCTACCTCGGCGCCAGCGCCGCCGTAGCCGCCACCGTACTGGTCTTCGTGAGTGGAGCCACCGGCGGCACCGCGCACATAGAACTTGATCTGGTGCACGTCGGCGGGGACTGTCCAGTGGTCGTAGACCTTTTTCGCGGGTGTTGCCGCGCGGGGGACTTAGCGTAGTGCTGTGAGTTAAACGTTTTATCTGCTACACAGGGCTCGACCGGCGATGTGGCGAACGCCGGGATGGAGCTAGAAGCCATGACCACGGGTGCCGCCCAAGCCGCGCCGGTAACAAGCGTGCGGCGTGAGAGTTTATTCTGCATGTTTATATCCTTGCGAAGTACTGATATACACACGCCGGTGCCCAGTACCGTGCCCGCCCCTAGCGGAAAAAGGGCGGGGTACGTGAACACAACGAGCGTATATTGAGTGTTGTGATGCGCGGTAGAACCGCGTATACGGTGAATATTCTACTCGTAAAGTCTTTCATCTTCCATATATTCATGCATGTACTGAATGCCTTGCTGTAACCCTGAATCTCAAGCTATAGCTCAAAATTTACCGCGTGGGCCCCCTGTCAGTAAGTGAATAATTATTCTATAAATTATGTATTTTGATGCATTTTAATCATTTCGTAATAATTGGGCCATACGATGCGCCGCAGAAATATACGCTCACCCGGCATTCAGGCACTCAAGCACCCTGGAAAGAACTCTAAGGCACCTTCTGAAACTTAATTGAAGCGTTAAAAATGCCAAAAATCATTTTTAAGAGGCCCAAATCATAAAACGACACAGAAACTAAGTTTAACCTTATAAAATACTCACCTAAGACTCAGTATCTCTTCTCTTTAAGAAGACACTACTTCGCCTCCGCATAGTTCATCGTAACCGTCACAGACACTGGAAAATCCACCGGGACCCCGCCAAAGAGCAGCTGCGCAGCCTGCTGAGCAGACTCCCGCACGATCGCCTCAACACGTTTCGCCTCAACAGAAGGGCCGCACAATACCAGCTCATCGTGCAGAAAATACACAATCTTTGTGCGCATCGGGCTGCCGAAAACTGTTTCACTCAGCAGGCGCGAACGCACCCTGCCCATCCAGCACAAAGCCCACTCCGCCGCCGTACCCTGCACCACAAAATTACGGGTCATACGGCCCCACGCACGAGACGCAGAAACTGCCCGAGCCTCCGCAGCACCCGTTGAACGATCCGCCACCGTGCGCCGCCACGCATCGGAAGGGGCAGGGGAGGTACGACCTAAAAACGTGGTGACCTGCCCGCCCTGCTCGCCAATACGCGCCGCCCGCTCCGTAAACTCCATAGCGCGCGGAAAAAGCTGTGCAATATGCGGCAGCAGCGCCCCAACCTCGCCGCTGCGGCCCCCATACATAATCGCCAGCAGCCCCACCTTCGCCTGCGCCCGCTCAGTCAGCGCCAACCCGTGAGAACGGCTCAGCTTGGCAATGCCCTCGTACAAGTCGGTGCTGTGCCCCGCAACGCCACGTCCCGCCGCAGCCAACGCCTCATCCCGGCTGAGCGCCGCCAGAATACGCGGCTCAATCTGTGACCCATCGGCCACCGTAAACACTTGATGCTGTGGGGCTATTATTGCTGAACGGATCTCCGCAGGCAGCTGCAAAGCACCCCCGCCGGAAGCACCCCACCGTCCGGTTGCTGCACCGCCCACCTCAAGATGCGGGCGGAAACGCCCCTGATGCACCCACGTATCAGCCCAATTCCAGCCGTTAGCAGTCCATATCCGGTACAGCTTCTTATACCGCAGCACCGGGTCGATCATGGCGTGCCTTTCCTGGGCCCGCGCCGGGTTCTGCTGCGCCCACGCCTTCAATTTCCATGAACGGGTGCTCTCAACCTGCGCGCCCGCACGCTGAAGCGCCCGCAGCAGATCCTGCGGGGAATCCGGGTTCAGCTGCGGAGCGAACAGCACACGCCGAATATGTTCAGCAAGCTCAACCATTTTCGCCGGATGCTCGCCCTCACCAGGGCGCGGCCCCAACAGCTGCTCCAGGTTTTTATGGTGCTCCTGCGCATCGAACGGGATGCCCCAGTGCCCGATCTCCGCAGCAACAAGAGCACCGGCTGACTCCGCATGAGCCAACAGAGAAAGCCGGTCAGGGTGCGCGGCAGCGGCAATAGCGTGCAGCTGCGCCGCGAACTCTCCGAACGTCGCGGCAATAAGCGGGGTACGTGATGCTGGGGAACTCGCATCATCGGAGCGCACGGCTGGCCCAGTAGAATCCGCTGAAGACTGCTGGGCAGCAGAAAAACTCAGATCATCAAAGAGCGCCTGCTGACCGCTCACCTGCCGAGCAGGCGGCAGGTACCCGCGCGGTGGTTCGTGGTGCGGTTCGTGCATCAGCTCAAGCACCGGCGAATAACGAACATGCCCGCCGGGGTGGGCTGCGGCAGCACTGAGAATACGCTGCACCAGCCGCAAATCATGGCATAGATGCACCCGTACCTGCGCCTCTAACAGGAGGGGGCCAAGCACACGCGTATCGGCCCACACCCACCGCACCCGCGCACTCTTGCGCGCATCAGCGCGGGACTCAACCTCACGCACATAGGCGGGCAGATTCTCGGCGCTCACCCTGTGCGCACGCACAATACGTGGGGCCGTGCCGGGGGCGCTGGAGGTGACCGTTTCTTCCCCCGCACTGGCTGGCGCATCAGCAGAGTCATTGGCGTGGGCCTCGGCGGCAGCCTCCACATGGAAAACACCCCAGTATGCGGTGGATGAGCCTCCCGCAGGGTTCTGAAAATGCACAGGTTCCCCGCTGTTTGCAGCATCGTTCACTGTGTTGCGCGCAGAGACGGCGCCGGGGGTCTGGGCGTCGGCGTTATCTGCGGGAACAACGAGAATGTACACACTCCTATTATCGGTGAGAGAACTCCGAATATGCGAAGCCAGCGGCGAACGAACCTGCATGTCAGGGTGAATTCGATGGCAGCAATCTATGTCCAAACACCGCTGCGGCAGATATTCTAAAAGAATAGAGAAACGCTTTGTCGTTGAGACAAGACAAAGAGCGATACGAAGCACACTTAAGGCGGTGATCGGGCGATGACCACCCCACACAAACAAGAGACGACCGCGTTCATATCCTGGTTCCGGCGAGGTCATCCCTTAGGGGACGCCCAGGTAGCCAACGTCGGCGGCAAGGGAGCCAACCTTATAACGATGCATCGCGCCGGTCTGAACGTGCCGCCAGGATTTTGCGTGACAACCGACGCCTACAGGGTAGCCGTCGCACCGATTGCTGAAGATATTATTCACGAGGCAGCCGGTACGAACTCTTACGCGGCACGAGAGCTGATCCTGAAGCAGGAAGTCCCGCGCGCCGTGCGAGATGCCGTCGTCGAGGCTTACCGGGCGCTGGGCTCGCCGGTTGTGGCGGTACGTTCATCAGCGACAACGGAAGACCTGGACAGCGCGAGTTTCGCGGGGCAGCAGGATACCTATCTCGGTGTGCAGGGAGAAGAGTCTGTTGTCGATGCCCTAAGGCGATGCTGGGCTTCCCTCTGGACGGATCGGGCGGTGGCATACCGCACAGAAGCCGGGTTCTCCCACGAATCGGCGGAACTTGCCGTGGTGGTGCAGGAAATGGTTGCCGCAGACGTGGCGGGCGTCTTATTTACGGCAGATCCTATCTCTGGCATGACAGACCGGATGCTCGTCAGCGCCTCCTACGGTCTTGGCGAGTCCGTCGTCGCTGCCCATGTCAACCCGGATACATTTACGCTGGACTCACAGGGGCACGCCGTCGAGACGATCATCGGGGATAAAGAGACACGCATCGACCTCGACCACACTGGCGGGACTAAGAGAAGCCCGGTTCCACCGAATGATCGTGCGGCTTCGTGCCTGTCAGACTCCGATCTTCGACGGCTCCATGCTCTCGGGCGGCAGGTATCCGCCTATTACAACGCACCCCAAGATATCGAGTGGGGCATATGCGGCGATGAGCTCTACCTCTTGCAGACTCGACCGATTACATCTCTATCGAACCCGTCGAAAACCGACTCAGGGGCACGGACCTGCACAGTCAAAGATTCTGCAGATGATGCGTGATGACCTGATCGAGCATTATCCCGCACCGTATCCCCTAGACATTATGCCCGTGCGCAAGGTACAGCAGGAAATTCAGCAAGTTCTCGGTTCTCTCGGCGTGGATACGCCGCCCGTTGATCGTGTGATCCGCATCAGCGATGAGGGGATTGCGAGCATTCATGCAACGTGGCCGCGTGTTTCGCCGCGCATCGTAACGCACTTACCGCGCACGATCCGACAGGCTTTTTCGGCGGCTAACCCCGACTGGAATACAGACTCGCTGGACTGGAAACATGAACTTGAAGCATTCCAGGCGGATAGTCGGGCGCTTGAGAGTATCACCGACCGTGACCTGATTGCGCGGAGCCACCGTGCGGTTGATGCGGCAGCTGAGCTTACGCGCGCTCGCTTCTCGCGCTACCTCATACCGCTAATGTTCAAACGTGCTGAGGCGGATATGATGATGAAATTGCGCGGCTCGGCCCGAGCGTCACCACCGAGGATTTATTCGCGAACCTCGATTTTGTGACGGCACATATCGACCGTGAGATTTCGCGTCTCTGCGAGCGCGCCCGCGGGCTCGGTGTCGATGACGTTCTTGTGGAAACAGATAACGCGGTTGAATCTCTCTCCGAAGCGTCCCAATGGGTCGACGTTTCTCGAAGAGGTTCAGCAGACGCTGTCGCGGATTGGGGCGCGCACACCGCGCATGTACCTGCCCTATTCAAGCAGGTCTTGGGGCGAGAATCCCGAAGCATTTTTCACGTTGATTGCCACCGGTATTCGCGGCAGGCACACCATGGATGCGGAACGGGCCGATAAACGTCAGCTTGTGCGCAGCCGACTGCCACGGTTCCTGCATAAACGTTGGGATAAGACGGTCACCGCGCTGCGGGCTCTGCATGTCGCACGTGAAGGCTCTCTGTATCTCATCGAAGAATGGTTTGTTGAGGCTCGTAGGGTCATGGACGAGATCGCACATCGACTCGTTGAACGCGGCGTCTTGGCGAATCCCTCAGATGTAACCTATGCGCTATTTGACGAGGTAGAATCTGCACTGCTTGCAGAAGAACCATCCTCCGATCTTCAGCAGAGGATTTCGCGCCGAAAGCAGAAGCGCACAACCGCTGAGACTCTGTGGTGGGACCGGGGGGAATCACCGGTCCGAGACAGACGGCATCAAAGGAAGTTGGCGCGAGCCCAGGGGTGACGATGGGCACGGCACGGGTTATCCACGGGCCGGAAGAGTTCGGGCTGCTGGAACCGGGCGAAGTGCTCGTGTGCCGGTACACCGATCCCACCTGGACCCCACTGTTCAATGTGGCTGCCGCCGTGGTGGCTGATACTGGAGGTCCGCTTTCTCACGCGGCTATCGTTGCGCGCGAGGTTGGGATTCCTGCTGTGTTTGGCACTCAGTCCGGTACGCAGGATATTGTGTCGGGTCAGACGATTCGGGTCGATGGGAACACAGGACTGGTTACACCGGTCGAAAGTGAGTGAGGGTAGATGAATCGTCGTCACTGGTGTCTGGCAGCTGTGCTCATTGGGTCTGCTTCGGCTACGCTGATGCAGAACTTTATCACGGTCAGTTTGCCGACGATTGCCTCCGAGCTCGCTGGTCACAGTACCGTGGGGTGGGTTGTGGGTGCCTACATGTTAGCGTCCACCGCAGTGCTTCTGAACAGTGGTCGCTGGGCCGACCGCCAAGGACCGCGAAAGGTTTATGTTGTGGGTACCCTGCTGTATGCAGCGGCTACAGTGTTGACTTCGCAGTCTCAGTCGATGGTGCAGCTCATCATATTCAGGGCGATTCAGGGGCTTGGTGCTGGCATCATCGTGCCCGCGAGTATGGCTGCTGTGACCCGGTACTGGCGTGATAAACGTTTGGGGAGGATTATTGGTCTGCTGGGCTCAATGCAGGTTGTTGCGACACTGATCGGGGCGCCCCTTGGGGGCTGGCTGACCTCAGTTCTCGGCTGGCGTGTGGCGTTCGCAAGCCCCGCTCTTCTATCTATCATGGCTCTTGCCCTCTCGTTGAGCCTCCCCGGAAGCCGGCCGCCGAGTGAACCCGCTGAAGCGCGAAGCCTCCTGTCTGTACTGGCTGAGCCGGTACTCGTGCGAGGGCTGATCAGCACGGCGGGTTTGTCGAGCCTTGCCTTCGGTGCCGCCGTCTATCTGCCCATGTCAATGGCCCATACGCTGCAGATTGATGCCGCAACTTTAGGATGGCTGGTACTGCCTCTGGCGGCGGGAAGCGGCATCGGCTCCGCAATCGGCGGACTGCGCGCGCATCATGCACGCACAGAGGTAATCGGGTGGCTGACGGCGACTATAGGCGTCCTGACGTGCCTGGTGCCTCATATCTGGTCGCTGACTGTGGGAGGCGCACTCGTGGGAATTGGTGTCGGCATCGGTATGCCCGCGATCTTCGTGAGGCTCCAGGGTGCGATCGGCGGCGGAAATGAGGCCGTGACAAGCGGGTTTGTTCAATTCGCCAGGAATGCAGGTGGTGCTTTGGGGGTGCCCCTCTACGGAATCGGGTTGATGCTGCCCGTGGTTCTCTCCGTCTCTCTGCTGCTGACCTTCTCGTTCATGTCTGTCGCCGCGATTGGTGGACTTATCCTGTGCTGGGCGGGAATCATTGGTGTTTCTGCATGCAACCCGGTACATGAACCGTTACGTAAAGACAGGGTAACAGAGTAAGGGGATAAGAACCCTTTCCGGTGGTAAGGGCACTGTACCTTTTGTTCCTTCACAGCAGTACCTATAAACAGTAAAAAGTACTAAAAGTATGATAAAAGACTTTATGAGTACTTAAACTCACAATATCCTATTTCATAAAACGTCATAGAGGAGTTTCATATGTGAATAATACGTATGAAACACTGTGAAAAAAACGTGTGGAAAGCCGGGGCACGGCCCAAAATGAAAAGTTATCCACAATATCGCAGAGCCCCGCCCCGCGTACGCGCAAAACCCGGTGAAATAGTGCCATGAACACCGCGCACCCCACGACAGCACCGAGTAACACCCCGGCACCGGCCCGGGCCGCTACCCACGCCGGTCACCCCGCGGCGGCACTCACACCCCGCCCTCACAGCTTCGCTGCCCCTGCCGCACCAGGTGTGGTAGGTGTCCACACAGGTAATGACCTATCGCCCCTAGCCCCGCTTCTGGTAAGCTCAGCTACCAGCGACCCCAGTGCGGCCGCACCCACCGGAACCATTACAGCCGCCCAGCCCACTACCCAAAACCCTCGAAGAACCGGCGGCAGAATCCCGCAACATGCCCGCCATCATAGGCACCGCCGAAAAACTCCCACCGCCCGAGAGATAGCCCTGCGGGTCAATGCGTATCCTACTGGGCGAATCCTCAGAATACGGACGCGAAGCCTGCGAAAATGCGCTGCAGACCGCCATTGACGAGCGGGAAGAAAGCATTAGCGCCACCGTGACGCTCGCACCGGAACACCCCGCCTCTTCCGAGACGACGCAGGAACCGGCACCGTCAGCCCACCCCGAAAACCCGGACGATACCCCCAGCAGCACCCTGCACGACACCGCCCTGCGCTACCTGCACCACGAGCTGCACGGCATGGGGGCACTCGAAAACCTGACCGGCATACCCCACCTGAGCGACATATACGTTAACGGCCCCGCCGACATTTGGGTGCAGGCCGCCGGGCAAACCCAGCCAACGGCACTCACTCTCGGCAACGAGGCGCGGGTGCGTTCCCTCGCCCAGCGGCTTATCCGCGCATCCGGCGGCAGGCTCGATGCGGCCCACCCCGCCGCCGATGTGCAGGATACCCACGGGCGGCGCATCCACGCCGTTATACCTCCGCTGGTGCCCCGCACCCATCTGTCGGTGCGTGTGGCGGCTTCTCGCAGGCAAACCCTTGAAGACCTGGAGAAAACGGGTATGTTCGACGCTGGCACAGCCGCAGAACTGCGGAGCATTATTGCCGAGAAGAAAAGCTTCATCATTAGCGGCGGCACCGGAACCGGAAAAACCACCCTGCTCAACGCGATGCTTGCCCTCTGCCCGGCTAATGAGCGGCTTCTCACCCTCGAAGACACCCCCGAATTAGCACCCTCCCACCCGCACGTGGTGGCTATGATGACCCGCGCCGCAAACACTGAAGGAACCGGAGAAATCAACCTGGGGGAGCTGATTGTTCAGGCGCTGCGCATGGCCCCAGACCGTCTTATTGTGGGGGAGTGCCGCGGGGCAGAAATCACGCACCTGCTCACCGCCATGAACACCGGGCACACCGGTGCGGGTACCAGCCTGCACGCCAACTCGGCGCGTGCCGTACCCATGCGACTAGCCGCCCTTGGGGCGCTTGCCGGGCTGGACGCCCGCACTGTTGCTCTTCACGCGGCCACCGCATTCGACCGTATTATCCATCTGCAGAAAGACGGGCCCACCCGCCGGGTGGAGGGGATCTACGAGCTCGCGCTTGAGCGTGAAGAGCTTACCGTCCGACCCGTGCCCTCCCACGCGGTACCAAAAATACAACTTTCAGAGTTTGAACTTCCGCAATACACCCCAGTCGGTGTTCCTTCACCTGCCGGTGCAGACACTACCCCTCACCTGAAACTTGCCACCGCCGAAGACCTCGCTCCATCCGAGCCTGTTATGGAAAGGCGCCTCTATGTTGCCTAAACAGCCCACCCCAGAAGAACTTCGCCTCTGGCCTGATGCCCTGCGTGCCATTGCCGTTCAGCTTGATGCCGGGCTGAGCCAAGCCCAAGCTATTGCCGGTGCTCTCACCCGCATCGCCTCCGACCGCGCAGAGCACTCACCGGCCGCCCCCGCTCAGCTGTCCTGGTTTGCACGCCGCGGATACCGGCAGGCGAGGCAGGATATTGCCACTCTATTCACCGCCCTGGGAGCCAATGCCGAACTGGGGCTGCCTCTTTCTCAAGCCTGTCAACAGTGGGTTCAAACCCACACCGGCACCGCCCGCCAGCACAGTGTGCAGCGTGTTAACGAGCTGCTGGTATGTCTGCATTTGAGTGAGGCAACCGGGTCCGCATTATCGGCCACCCTGCGCCGTGCCGCCGAGCACGCTGAAGAAAGCATTGATGCGTTACTGGGGCGAGAAAGCGCGCTCGCTGCGCCTCGGGCCACGGGCCGGATCCTCTCGCTGCTGCCCTTTATTGGGTTGGGGCTGGGGGAGTTAATGGGCACTTCACCGGTGAGCGTGCTGACTGGTTCAATTGCCGGGGCGTGCGCCGGATTAGTGGGGGTTGGGCTTGCGCTTGCCGGAAGACGCTGGACGGCGGCCCTAGTGCACGCCGCAGAAACCGAGGCCTTCTAAAACACCAAAGAACTGCCGGAAAACCGTGAAAGGAGTGAAACGTGGATGATCTGCTGATAACCGCCAGCCTATTCGCCCTGTGTGCGGCCTGCGCCCCTGTCGATTGCACGCCGTATGATCAACCGCAGAAATGTTCAACGTGAAACAAAAAAAGAATAAGCATTCTTTATTTTTCTGATAGGGTTTCCCGTTCTCACACTACGGCGCACCTGGACTCGCAGAGTGTAAAAACCCGTCTGCCGTTACGCACTCAACGCACCGGGCAGGCTGCCGCAAAAAGTTCAGGGCCCCGTATCGATACGGCTCTTGCTCTCGAAATACTCGCCGCTCAGCTCGACTCCGGGCTGGGACTGCACCAGGCACTCACTGCCTTAGCCGATGCGCTGCCTGACACCCCTCCGCCGACTCAGCGAAAACGTAAACAACGCTCTGATAATGCCGCACCATCGCAGCCTCAAGGAACGCCCGGGCGGCTGCGCAGTATATGCGCCGCCCTCACCCTGGGGGCAGACTGGGATACCGCGTGGGCACCGCACACTACCGACCCGCTCTTAGGCGAGTTGGGGCGCATCCTCGCACCGGGTTACGCCTCCGGGGCACCCAGCGCCACCCTGCTCAGGCACCAAGCCGATGCGCACCGCACCGGTAACCGCCGTGCCGCCGAACGCGCCGCGGGGAAACTCTCCGTAGCTCTCGTGCTGCCGCTGGGGTTGTGCTCGCTGCCAGCATTTATCTGCCTGAGCATCATACCGATTTTGGTGTCGCTGCTGCCTACCTTGGCAGGGTAAGACACCGCAACCTAATAAAAATCCATGAAAGGAAATAACCATGACCGCCGTATACCCCTCCCTTACCGCACTGGCAAACCAGGAATTTTTGGCGACCCACGACACCGGGTGCACCACCGAAGTGTGCACACCCCTGTGCCGCCAAGCCTCCCAGTTCGCCCAGCTGCCAACCGGGATGATTGACACCGACCGTATTACCGCCGCGTATACCGCCACCGGGGCTAACACCGCCGCCCGCGCCCCGGTGGGCGACCCTGAAGAGGGCGCCAGCACTGCGGAATACGGTATTGTGATGCTCGCCGCCGTCGGTTTCGCGGGGCTGCTGGTGGCCATCCTCAAATCAGATGAGGTACGTGAAATGCTGCTGGGGGTAATCCGTAATGCCCTCTCCATTGGGTAGAACTATGCGCCGCCGCCCGGGTGTTCCTCCTTTAGCTGGTGCACCCGGGGTGGTGTGTGATTTCCTGCTCTACCCGGTGGGAATTGCACGCCTTGGCAGCCGTAATACATCAGTAAAGAGTGAATAATCATGCGTATATATTCGCCGTGGCGGGTGCGTGAACCTTCCCCAGCACCCGGCCCCTCAAAAAAATACGTTCCGCAGACCCCTCTGACACTGAGCACGGAGCGGTAACCGCCGAATTCGCGGTGGTGCTGCCGGGGGTAACCCTCGTACTGGCCCTCTGTTTAGGTGCCGTCGCAACAGGGGCGGCGCAGGTTCGCCTAGAGGATGCTGCGCGGGTTGCCGCACGCGCCGCCGCCCGGGGAGATACCGAAGCCAGCATCCACACGGCCGTCTCCCAAACGGACCGGGATGCCGCCGTGAGCATTGCCCGCGAAGGGAACACGGTGCGTGTGAGCGCCGAACGGAAAGCACCCGGGGTTATCGGCGCAACCACCGGCTGGACGCTCCGCGCGCAGGCAACCGCCAGCGTCGAAGGATCCGAGGGGCTCCAAGATACTGAGGAAGCCGCACACCATGAAGAATAAACATTCTGTACTACGTGCTAATGCTCCCACACCCCGCACCGCCTCGGCTGGGCGTGCCACAGAAGAAGGCAGCGGCACCGTGCTTGCCCTCACCATTATCGCCGGGGTGCTTATCCTCACGGTACTCACGCTCGGAGCGGCGGGCGCCTACACCGCCCACCGGCGCGCCGCCACTGCGGCTGACCTGAGCGCTCTCGCCGCCGCCGACACGCTCAGGGGCCTAAGCGAAGGAGAACCGTGCGCGAACGCCGCGCGCATCGCCCAGGAAAACGGGGCGAACTTAGCCGCCTGCACCGAACCTTCCCGCCCCGACACGATGGATGTGCGCGTCAGTGTTCCTATTACCGGCCCCTTCGCTTTCCTGGGCGACGCAAAAGGCCAGGCGCGAGCGGGGGCACCCGATGACACCGGTGACGAGTAGCCATGTGCGGGCCATAACGGACCCTGCCGCAAAGTGTTCACGGCACCTCGGTGCTGTATCAATAATGGCGGCGCTAGACGAGCCATCATCCCAGCACGGCACCTCGTAAAGGGCACGTCTGCCCTCACCGCGCCGGTGCCGCTACCCGGCCTCATCGAGCGAG